>OGIO01000504.1_pt1 | contig 47636 bp, 38 predicted proteins | sample 1571841 | NCBI WGS metagenome assembly OGIO01 (sample SAMEA2582111, study PRJEB24529) | metagenome | biome: Human gut stool | place: China | collected 2011
GTTAAGAACGGACAGTAATACTGCGTCCGTTTAGCCGCCGAGACTTCCGACTTCCTCTTTGGGGTTCTTAGGGGCGTGCAGCCCCTAAGTCGCGGGTCCGCTGCGTCGAAACAGCGGCAGTTTTCTTTGCGAGCTTTCTTTTGCTGCCAAAAGAAAGCGACCTTCCGGGAGACTGCCGTTAAAAAAGAAAGCGAGAAGCATAACCATGCGTACCATCACCGTCGTTACCGCCACGCGGGCGGAATATGGCCTGCTGCGCCCGGTGGTGCAGAAAATCGCGGCGTCCGATGTGCTGGACTTGCAGCTCGTCGTGACCGGGGCGCACCTCTGCCCGCGTCTGGGCGAGACCGTGCATGAAATCGAAGCCGACGGCCTGCCCATCGCGGCAAGACTGCCGATCTTCACCGACAACGCCGATGAGCCTGTCGCCAAAACCATCGCACGCACGATGGAAATTTTCGACAACCACTTTGCCGCCCACCGTCCGGACGCCGTGCTGCTGCTGGGGGACCGGTTTGAGATCTTCGCCGTGGCCGCTGCGGCAGCGGCGCGGCATATCCCGATTGCCCATATCTCGGGCGGCGACGTGACCTTAGGCGCGGCGGACGAATACTATCGCCACTGCATCAGCAAAATGGCGGCGGTACACTTTCCGTCCTGCGCCGACAGCGCCGCGCGGCTTGTGCGGATGGGCGAAGCGCCCGAGACCGTGTTCTGCGTCGGCGGGCTGGGGGATGAAAACATCCGCACTCTGCCCAAAATGAGCCGTGAGGAATTGTGTAAATCGACTGGGTTTGACCTCATGCAGCCCTTCGCGCTCGTGACCTACCACCCCGAGACCGCCCCCGACGCAGGCTCCCCCGCTGTGCAGGTGCAGGCGCTGTGTGACGCTATGGCCGCCGTGGACGGCGTGTTCTGGCTCATCACCGGGTCGAACGCCGACGCGGGCGGGCAGGTCTGCACCGCCATGATGCAGACGTTCGCCGCCGCCCACCCGGACCGCGCCGGATTTGTGCAGAGCCTCGGTCTGCGGCGCTACCTCTCCGCCATGGACTGCGCGGCGCTCGTGGCGGGCAACTCGTCGTCCGGTGTCGTCGAGACGCCCACCTTTAAGGTGCCGACGGTCAACATCGGCAGACGGCAGGCCGGGCGCGCCATCTGCGCGAACGTGCTCTGCTGCGACGCCGACGAGCCGGCCATCGAGGCCGCGCTGCGCAGGGCGCTGTCCCCGGCGTTTGCCCCCGTGGCGGCCGGTGCCGTCAGCCCGTATAACGGCGGCGAGACCAGCGAAAAAATCTGCGCTGTGCTGGCAAAATTTGATTTTGCAAGACCCAAAATCTTTTATGACGGCCCTGTGCCGGAATTTGACCCGCAAAGGAGCGTTTTGGTATGAAACTTCTCATCGTCGGTTTAGGCAGCATGGGCAAACGCCGCGCCCAGCTGACCAAAGGCATTGACGCGGCTATTCAGATCGTCGGCGTGGACACCGCTGAGAGCCGCCGCGACGAGGCCCTCCGGCTGGGTCTGGCGGACGCAGCCTATGCCACCATCGGCGAGGCCGTCGCCGCCGAGCACCCCGACGCCGCGCTGGTCTGCACCGCGCCGCTGGCCCACGCGGCGGTCATCGGCGAGCTGCTGGACCATGACCTGCCCGTCTTTACCGAGCTGAATCTGGTCAGTGACGGCTACCGGGAGAATATGGCCAAGGCTGCGGCCAAAAAACTGCCGCTGTTTTTGTCCTCCACAATGCTGTACCGCCGCGAGACACAGTATATTAAACAGCAGGTCGCGGAATTTGGCAAGCCCGTACACTACATCTACCACATCGGGCAGTATCTGCCCGACTGGCACCCGTGGGAGAATTATAAAAACTTCTTCGTCGGCAACGCCCGCACCGGCGGCGTGCGCGAGATCTTCGGCATCGACCTGCCGTGGCTGCTGGACGCCTTCGGCGACGTGGAGAGCGTGACCGTGCAGAAGGACACGATCAGCGACTTAGGGCTCCCCTACCCCGACTGCGTGACGCTGCTGCTGCGCCACAAGGGCGGCGTGCAGGGTGTGCTGGCCGCCGACGTCGTCAGCCGCAAGGCCGTGCGCAGCTTTGAGTGCTTCGGGGACGGCATCCACCTGTTCTGGGAGGGCAACCCCAAGGCGCTGTACGAGTTCAAGGACGGCGACAAGCGGTTTGTCAACACCTACGCCAGCTTTGAGCACGACAGCCGCTACAGCGACAACGTTGTAGAAAACGCCTATGTGGACGAGCTGACAAACTTTTTTGGCGTGCTGAAGGGCGACGAGCAGCCGAAGTGGAGCTTTGAAAAGGACCTGAAGGCCATTGAGCTGATGGACTTTGTGGAAAAGTCGTAAGCCTGTAGGGGCCGGACATGTCCGGCCCGCAACATAAAATATACCGTCCTGCTATGGGCAAGGCTGAGGGCCGGACACGCCCGGCCCCTATATTGCATCTAAATCAAAGCAAAGGGGATCTCCTATGCGTACCATCACTGCGCTGTTCGTGGGGCTGGGCTCCATCGGGACGCGCCATTTAAAAAATCTGACCAACCTCTGTGCGGACCGGGGCTGGACTTTACAGGCCGACGCGCTGCGCAGCGACCTGTCCCGCCCGCTGCGGGACGGCGTGGCCGCGCTGCTGCACGCCCAGTACACCGATTTGGCCGACGCGCCCGCACACTATGACATGGTGTTCATCACGAACCCCACAAGCCTGCACGCCGACGCTCTGACCCGGGTCAGGGGCCGCGGCGGGGCACTTTTCATCGAAAAGCCGATTTTTTCCGCCGAGCAGACCGGACTGGATTTGGCCGACTGCCTGCCCGCGGGGCAAAAGGCCTATGTGGCCGCGCCCATGCGGTGGTGCGGCGTCATGCTGGCGCTCAAGGACCGGCTGCCCGGTCTGCACCCCTACTGCGCGCGGGTCATCTGCTCAAGCTATCTGCCCGACTGGCGGCCCGGCGTGGACTACCGCACGGTCTACAGCGCCCACAAGGCGATGGGCGGCGGCGTGACGATTGACCTCATCCACGAATGGGACTACCTCGTCGAGCTGTTCGGCGTGCCTGAAAAGCTGTACAATTTCAAGGGCACCTACTCCGACCTCGAAATCGACTCCGACGATTTGTCGGTGTATATCGCCAGATACCCCACATTGCTGGCCGAGGTGCATCTCGATTACTTTGGCCGCGGATACCGGCGCAGCATCGAGCTTTTCTGCCATGACGGCAGCTATCTGGCCGACTTTGGCGCGGGCACGCTGACCCTGCCGGACGGCACCGTGCAGCACTATGAGGAGGACGTCAACCGCCGCTATGAGCGGGAGATGGAATATTTTGTGGACTACGCGCTGACAGGCAGCGGCGAGAGCTGCAACCCGCCCGCGCTGGCACTGAACGTGCTGAAACTTACCTTGGGGGAGAACGTACAATGAAAAGACTGCTCATTACAATTTGCGGCCGTGCCGGCAGCAAGGGCTTTAAAAACAAGAACCTGAAAAATTTCTGCGGCAAACCGCTGGTTTACTATTCGCTGAGCGCCGCGGAGCTGTTCATTAAAAAGCACCCGGAGCTGGAAATCGACGTTGCGCTGAACACCGACAGCGAGGACCTGGCCAGGCTGGTGGCCGCCGAGTACCCGGAGGTCATCTACCTGCCCCGCGGGGCCGAGCTGGGCGGAGACCGCGTACCGAAGGTCGAGGTCTACAAGGACAGCTTTGCCCGCATGGAGGCCCGCACCGGAAAACAGTACGATGCTATGATCGATCTGGACATCACCAGCCCCTTGCGCACCGAGCAGGACATTGAGAACGCCTTTGCCAAAGCGCAGGAGCGCGAGGACCTGCAAATCATTTTCAGCGTCTGCGAGGCCCGCCGCAATCCGTGGTTCAATATGTTCAAGATCGTGGGCGACCACGCCGAGATGGTCATCGAGAGCCAGTTCACGGGCCGTCAGCAGGCACCCGAGGTATACGACGTCAATGCGTCGATTTACGTCATCCGCCGCGCGTTCCTTGTGGACAACCCCGACCCGATTTTGTGGCACTCCAAGTTCGGCGTCAGCGTTATGATGGACACCGGCATCATCGACATCGACTCCGAGCATGACTACCTGCTCATGGAGGCCATCGCGCAGCATCTGTACGCCCATTACCCGGAATTCAACGCTGTGCGGGAGAATATCCGTGGCTGATGCACTGTTTGACCGTGCGCTGGAGCTGGTCATGGACGCGGGCCAGACGCTGCTGGAAAACGGCGGCGAGGTGTTCCGCGCACAGCAGACCATGGAGATCATGGCCGCCAGCCTCGGCGTGCGGGACTTCCATGTCTATGTTCTGACCAACGGCATCTTTGCGTCGGCGCACCTGCCGGGGCGGGACGCCGTCTCGCTGGTGCGGCACGTGCCCACCGTGTCGGTCCATCTGGGCCGCGTCGAGGCCGTGAACGAGCTTTCCCGTGAGCTGGCCGCCGGCAGGCTGGGCGTCGTCGAGGCCGAAGCACGGCTGAACACGGCCCGCACGCTGCCGCGCAGCACACCGCAGCTGGAAATTCTGGCCTGCGTTGTCGGGGCAGCGGGGTTCGCGTACCTGTTCGGCGGCACGCTGGCAGACATGCCGGTGGCCGCGGTGGCGGGCCTGCTGGAGGCGCTCGTCTGCCAGCAGTTTGCGAGGCACGGCATCAACCGGATATTCACCGACATTGTGGCGGCGTTTTGCGGCACGATCTGGGCCATTGCGGTGCAGACCGTCGTGCCCGCCGTCAACGCCAACGCGGCGATCATCGGCGCGCTGATGGTGCTGACCCCCGGCGTTGCCTTGACGATGGGCGTGCGGGATATTCTGAACGGCGACTACCTGTCCGGCTCCATCCGCCTGCTGGATGCCCTGCTGATTGCGGGCAGCATTGCGGGCGGCGTGGTGCTGGGCTGGATCATGGCCCGTGGATTGGGGGTGGCGTGATGCCGGTCTGGACACATTATTTTGCCCATTTTGTGGTGGCCGTCATTGCAACGATCAGCTTTGGCATCACATTCCAGATGCCGCGGCGGCACTACCTGGCCTGCGGCCTGACCGGCGCGGTGGGCTGGATGGTCTACATCTTCGGCGTGGAGCTGTTCGCGTTAAGCCCGGCGATTGCGACGCTGGTCGCCACGCTGCCGCTGACCGGCTGCGCGCGGTTCTTTGCCATCCGCCACAAGGCCCCGGTGACGATTTTTCTGCTGCCGGGCATCTTTCCGCTTGTGCCGGGCGCGGGCATCTACTACACGGCCTACTACTTTTTGCAGGGCGAGCAGGAGCTTTTCGCCAGCAAAGGCGGCGAGACCTTCAAGGTCGCGCTGGCCCTGGCGCTGGGCATTGCACTGGTGTGCAGTCTGCCGCTGCCGGGCGGGCATGAAGGTAAAAAATGAGATTGCCTTCCCCCTCGGGGCTGCGCCCGCAGGCGCGTGTCGAAGCGCAACCGCCGTAGGCGGCTCTTAGCGCGTAGACTGAAGGTGTCCGTGGCCCCGACCACGGACGGATGAGGGCAAAGTCTGCCCAACCTCACCGTATACGGGCAGCACCCGCAAGGTCTGCCCTCATCAGTCACCTGCGGGCGACAGCTTCCCCCGAGGGGGAAGCCAAAAACTCCCGGGAAGCCGCGGCTTTCCGGGAGTTTTTTACCACAAATTATACGTCAGGATCGGCACGTTATAGCTTACACCCTGCAAAAGCATGACTAGGAAACAGACGCCGCTGGCGATGTGCCACGCCAGCGCGGCGGCGCAGATGGCCAGCCGCCAGCGGGGCACGGCCCCGGTGCGCGTCTGCTGCAAAAAGACGCTGACGGACTCGAGCCAGAACACCCAGAAGCAGATGAACGGCCCCCACCAGAGATTGGCGTGATAGAGCCGCTCACCGCTTTCGACCAGCAGCAGCGCCTCGGCCAGCGAGAAGGCGAAGGTGAAAAGGCTGAACTGGTAGCGGAAGCGCTGCCACGCCGCGCGGCCCAGCAGCAGCCCCACTGCCGCCACAAAGACGAAGGACCGCGCCAGCCCCAGCACGCCGGCCTCGTTGAACGGCCCCCACAGCATACGGTGGTGGTCAAACGGGACGGTGAAAATCAGGCGTATGCCGGAGCCTTCCTCGGCAAACAGGACGTTGGCCTGGATAAAGCAGAGCGCTACACCGGGGAAAACGCTGCACCCCATGATGATCTCATTTTTCAGATTTTTGGCGCGGGTGCGCACAAAATCGGCAATCAGCAGCACGAGCAGCGCCGGGGCGAATGCAAAGATCAGGCTGGCCTTGAAGCTGGTCGCCACGGTCAGCAGCACCGTGTAGACCGCGTAGGCACGCAGATCCAGGTCATCGCGCATCGTCGGCCAGACACGGTAAAAGGCCAGCATCGCCAGCAGTGCAAAGGGCGCGAGCATAATATACGTTGTGTTGTGATAAATCGTGCCGCCGACAGTGCCCTGGTACCAGTAGCCGCCGCGGGGCATCCAGACCGCCGTGGCAAGGTTGACCACCAGACTGACCAGCAGCCGCGCCGGGCGCGGGGCATCGGGCAGGGCAGTGCGCAGGCCGCAGGCGAACACGGCAACGGCGGCCAGATGGAACGCCGCCAGCAGCACGGCAATGCCGATGCGCCCGGCCAGTGCATACGCCGGGCCGATGAGCAGCGACACGGTGGAGTAGACCATGCCGCGCTGCGCGAAGGCCAGGTGCATACCAAGGTCGGAGGTATAGGGGTCGCTGCCGCCGCCGGGGGAGCAAAGCTGCTGGTAGTGCAGCCAGACCATGGCCGCAGCAAATGCCGCCAGCGCCGCAAGGCAGACCGCCCACAGCAGGCGGCGGGATTTATTTTGTGCCAAGGGCGGCACCTCCTTGAGTTGATAGAGTACGCAGGGGCCGCATAGCTGCGGCCCGCGGCGGGAAGATTGACGGGCCTTTGCGGGAGGGCAGCGGGCCGGGCATGCCCGGCCCCTACGGGGTGGCAGTCCAACAGGCTTTGCACTTCCGCAAGCGGGCACGGCGGCCTGTGGGCAGGCCGCCCTACAGGCCCCGATTTACGTTATGCGTAGGGCAGGGTGCCCCCTAATGAGCGGCCAGCCGGATGCTGTCCGCGAGAATTTCGCCGTCCAGCGTGATCATGGTGCCGTTCTTGTCGAGGTAGACCTCTCTGCGCACTTCCTCGCCGTCGGCGGTTGTGTAATAGAGCACATCATAGAGGAAGGTACCCGCGGGCAGCCAGACCTCGACATCTGTCAGCACATCCGGGTCTGCCCCGTGGCCAAGGCCGCACCAGGCAATGTCGTAGTGCCTGTCCTGCCCCAGCGTGAACCCGACGCGGTACACTGCCTCGTCGTCGGCGTGGTCCTCGGTACGCCAGACCTGCAGGGCGTGGGCATCGACGTCCAGATCGCCGTAGCGCAGGAAGAAGGCGTTCTCCGCGACCTCATGGCCGCCCCAGATCATGTAATCGGTCACCACCGGCGTGTCGCCGCAGTCGGCGGCCAGGCCCGCGGCGACGCCATCGCCAAAGACCGTGTAGGCGCGCCCGCCCTGGTCGTAGGCCGAGCGGGTCGCGGCGCGCTGCCAGACCACCGACCCGGCCATGCAGACGGCCAGCAGACCGTAGAGCACCGCGCGGCCCCCGGGCCACCAGCTCTTGCCGCGCGCCCAACGCAGCAGCATCACCAGCACGGCCAGCGCCATTAAACCGACGCCGAAGCTCTCCACAGTCTGGGGAATGTAGCCGTGCCGCCAGTCCACCTGACCGGGCTGCTGGTACTTGGGCGAAAGCCCGATCAGCAGTGCCGGGGCGGACAGCATGGCAAGGCCGCTTAAAAACAGCAGCAGATTTTGCTTTTTGTTCGGCAGCTTGTCCAGCGCCGCCAGCGCGGCCACTGCCGCACCGGCCACCATGACGCCGCACAGCACGTCCACGGGATATATTTTCCCGGGGCGCATCTTGCCGAACAGCATCGCGTTCAGCGGGAAGCCCGCCGACATCTGCATGGCCCAGGTGCGCAGGATGGCAGGCAGGTCAAAGTTCGGGGAGATGCCCTCGATCTGGGAGACGCTGCCCGCGAGAATGCCCGCGGCCCGCAGCGTGTTCATGAGCCGTGCGCCCATATTGAAGGCCAGCGTCACGCACTCGCCCAGCAGCGCCGGGATACTTAACCGCAGCGCGTCGCGGGCCTTGTCGGTGTAGAGCCACGCCAGACCAAAAATCGGTACGATATAGGTAAAGCCGATCTCAAACGTGGCGCAGCACTGGAACATACAGTAGCCCGCCAGCACGGCCCACCGCTTGTGGCCGGTGTCCTGCCAGCGCAGCACGGCCAGCCCTGCGACGAGCGCGGGCAGCAGCGTGCTTTGCACCAGTGCGCCGTAGGAGTAGAGGCTGTTGCCCGTGGAGTCCTGCCAGACGCTGAACATCATCGGCAGCAGGCAGAGGCAGGCAATGCCCAGCTTTTTGCTGCGGGACGCCTTGCCGACGAGCCACGCCGTCAGCACAATGTCCGCGTAGGTCCACGCCAGAATGTAGAGCCGGTAGCCGACCAGATCCCCCAGGAACCAGCTCGTCAGGCCGCGCACCGGCGGCGACGAGAAGGGCCGGAACCGCCCGTTCTGCAGGCTGAACTGCTCCCACAAATCACCAAGGTAGTCCAGCACGCTCTGGGCAAACGAGGTGTGCGTAATATAATAGTAGTTCTGCAGGTTGATAAGCTCATCGTCGCCGCCCAGCGGCGCGCAGGTCACAATGCTTAAATACCACCAGCCGAACACGACGGACACCGCGCAGACCAGCGGCCAGAACCATCGCTTTTGCGTTATTTTTTGCAGTTTCATGCGTTACTCCTGCCCCAGCGGGATGTAGCAGAGCAGCCCGCTTCCGCTGTGGATGACATCCTCCGGGCCGCAGCCGGCGGCCTCGGTCAGGGCGGCCAGCGCCGATTGCTGCTCGTCCTCGGGGTAGCCGTCCAGATCCAGATAGATGCCGGTCATACCCTGTGTGCGCAGCTCGGCCACCATGGCGTCCGGCTCCAGCTCGCTCGTCTCGCGGTACCAGAGGTCATTCTTCGTGCCGTAGCCCGCGCCGTAGGTGAATTTCAGCGTCTTGCTGTGCAGCGGGCCGCGCAGCAGCGTGTAATCCCACATGTTGTTCAGCGAGCCGTTCTCAAAGTTCTTCATGTACGGCAGCGTGAAAAGCATCGCGCCGTCCCCTGCCGCAGCCTCGACCTCGTTCATAAAAGCCTCGTCCTGATACCACTTGTCCTGAATCTCCTCGTACTCAGGCCGGAAGAAGCCCTGCTGCTCCCAGTAGCCGTAGCCCAGCAGGAGGATGGCCACAGCCGCCAGCGCCTTGCGGCTGCGCCCGGTGCGCCGGGTCAGCTGTTTTTCAAGGGCCAGGCCGACAGCCAGCAGCGCGAAGAACGCAATGTACGGGCTGATGCGGTTGTACCCGCGGATGAACCGCACAAAGATGCCGATGATGCCGCCGAAGCCGGCAATCGTCGCCAGCAGCAGCGCCATGACGTTGAGGCGGCTCAGCAGCCAGAGACGGTCCCCCAACTCGGGGCGTTCGGTGCGGCCCGCCTTCCAGTCCCGGCTGCGCAGCAGCATGAGCAGCAGCGCGAGGAAGCCGAAAATGCCCACAATGCCGAGGTAGCCGTAGGCGTTCTCGTTGTACATCGGGCCTTCGTCGGTGGCCAGAACGTGGAAGTAGCGGCCCATCCAGTTGGCGAGCTTCTGCAGGCCGAAGCCGTTGGGCGACAGCAGCAGGCTGCTGATGCGCAGGCTGTAGATGTCCGCGCCGACGGGGCTGCGGTAGACGCCGTTGGTCAGCGTGCTGCCCTGTCCGTTCAGGATGCCCAGCACCATCGGGAAGAAGTCGGGGATCATCCAGGCGACGATCTCGGCAATCGTAACAACGCAGGACGTGCCCGCGCGCCACCTGCGGTCCCGCAAAATCAGGCAGAGCGCCGTGACGCAGAGGAAGAAGCAGGTGAAATACGGGTAGTAGGCCGCGCCGTTGTTGGCGATCCCCCACGCCATGGCCAGCGCCAGCCAGTTGCGCTTGTTTTTGAAGAAGCCCCTGCCCGGGCGGTTGAACTGTTCATCCTCGGCGCACCAGAGACAGAGCAGCACCGAGAACGGCACAAACTCGCAGGCGGCCAGCATCATGTGCCCGGCCATGCGCTGCTGGACGTAGGGCGTCAGGCCAAACGTCAGACCGAACGCAAAGCTCAGCCAGCGGCGCAGCCCGACCATGCGGAACACCGCGTACCCCGCCAGCGCGTTGGCAAACGGGATAACGAGGACATACAGGTTGAACACCGTGCCGGTGTCCTTGGTGAACAGGCCGACGAACCAGACAAAGATGTCGTAGATCAGATCATAGTTCGGGTCGTATCTGCCCGCGACCTCATAGAACGGCCAGCCGAGGGAGCCGGACAGCTCGCCGTAGCTACGCTGCACCTGACCGACCCAGTAGATGCCGTCGCCGCCGTAGAACATCGGCACATGCCAGTCCAGCCGCCACAGCTGGAAGAACCAGTATTCCGTGGCCGCCACCGCCGCCAGCAGCAGGATAACGGTCAGGATTTCCCGTGTAAGGTTTTGTTTTTTGGTCAGCATGGGGTCTCCTTTGTGTTGCTTACTTGGGCTGGGATGCCTTCCCCCTTGGGGGAAGGTCAGCGTGTCGAAACACCTCCCTCTGTGAGGGAGGTGCCCCGAAGGGGCGGAGGGAGAGAACCTTGCCATAGCCCGAAATATTTCGGACAGCCGTACAGTTCTCTCCCCCACCGCCTGCGGGCGGAGCCCCCTCGCAGAGGGGGCCAAGGGGTGAGCACACCTTTTTCGACAGTCTGAGCCTTCCCCCTCGGGGGAAGCCTTTACTCGCCCCGCTCCATCGCCTCCACATAGGCGTTGCAGACCTCCTCCGCGGGGCCGTCGCCGCGCAGGTGGCCGTGGTCGATCCAGATGGCGCGCTTGCACAGCTGCTTGACCTGATTGATGTCGTGGCTGACAAACAGCAGCGTTGTGCCGCCGGAGAGCATCTGCTCCATCCGCTGGTGGCACTTCTGCTGGAACATAAAGTCACCGACGGACAAAATCTCGTCGCAGGCCAGAATGTCGGCCCGGACCTCTGTCGCAATCGAGAAGCCCAGCCGCGCGATCATGCCGCTGGAATAGTTTTTTACCGGCACATCGACAAAATCCCACAGTTCGGCGAAGTCGATGATGTTCTGGAAGTGCTCCTGCATGTAGGCGCGGTCATGGCCGAGCACCGCACCGTTCAGAAAGACGTTCTCCCGCGCGGTCAGGTCCAGGTCAAAGCCCGCGCCCAGCTCGATCAGGGGCGCGATCTCGCCGTTGACGGTCACGCTGCCCGTCGTGGGGTACATAACGCCGGCAATCAGCTTCAGCATCGTGCTCTTGCCGCTGCCGTTGCGGCCGATGAGTGCGACGGACTCGCCCGGCTCAATTTTGAACGAAATGTCCCGCAGTGCGTAAAATTCGTTGAAAAACAGCTGATGCTTCAGCAGCTTGACGGTGTATTCCTTGAGGGTCTCGGTTTTCTCCTGCGCGAGGTTGAAACGCATCGAGACATCCTCCACCTGAATGATGGACATGGAAAGCTCCTTACAGATACAGAATGAAGTTGCGCTGCAGCTTGCGGAACGCAGCGAGGCCGACGCCCATCATGACCACGGCACTGCCGATGCAGGCGATCCAGGTGTTGGGGCCGGGCAACGTGCCGTACATGACAAGGCACCGCATACAGTTGATGTAATGGTACAGCGGGTTCAGCTTGATGACGGGCACCATGAAGGGCGGCAGCGCCGAGAGGGGATAAAACAGCGGTGTAGCGTACATCCAGGCCATCGTCAGGATACCGTACAGGTATTGCAGGTCGCGGAAGTAGACCGCCAGCGCCGAAAGCAGCACGGCCATGCCGCAGCAGAACTCCAGCAGCAGCAAAAGCGGTGCCCAGACGAGCAGAATCGTCCAGTAGAACGGCGAGCGGGTGATAAGCATGACCAGCAGGATGGCCGCCAGGCTGAACAGCAGGTTCACAAAGCTGGACACCACGCGGCTGATGGGAAAGATGAACTTGGGCACGTACACTTTTTTGATAAGCGACGCATTGCCCAGCACGCTGCCCATACCCATGTTCGTGCTCTCGTTGAAGAAGTTGAACAGGGTGTTGCCGCAGATGAGATACAGCGGGAAGTTCGGGATGTCGAACCGGAACATGTAGGAGAAAACGAGCGTTTGCAGCAGCATCATGAGCAGCGGGTTTAAAATGCTCCACATATAACCCAGCACACTGCGGCGGTATTTGACCTTGAGGTCGCGGGTGACCAGCTCGCGGATGAGCGGGCGGTACTTGGAAAAATTGTGCCAGCTGTTGTGCAGCTGCCCTGTGGATTTTTGCATGGGGTGTTGGCTCCTTTGCGGTGGATAAAGTTCCAGGGCGGGGTGCCTTCCCCCTTGGGGGAAGGTGTCTGCGGCCCTGACCGCAGACGGATGAGGGGCGAGCTTGCGGGACTTGCCCGCAAACGGGAGACCGCAAACGGTCTGCCCTCATCAGTCACCTTCGGTGACAGCTTCCCCCGACGGGGAAGCCTTTTTACAATTTAAACGGTGCATCGTCGGTCAGGCCGTCGGCGCGCAGCATGTTCTGCATCACGTCGATGTCGGTGCTGACGTCGAGGGCGTCGCTGGCAAACAGCTTATCCAGCTGCGTCTCAAATGCCTTGACCAACGTGTCCATCGTCTGCTCAATGCGGTGCTTGGACTCCGAGATATTCTCGCCCTCGATGCCCTGCTTGTCAAGCTCGGCGTAGGTATTGAGCAGCTTTAACGACGTAGGCAGGTAATAATCCATAAATTTGCGCATCTGGGGCAGCTTGTCTGGGTCGGTGCGGGCCTGCTCAAAGATCTTGGCGGACACGGCCTCCAGACGGCTGATCTTGTCGGTCATCTCCTCGTCGGGGATGGCGTCATTGACGCGGCGCAGCTCGTCGAGGATTTTCTGGTACTGGTCGGCCTCGGGCATCGGGTCAGCCTTCTGCGGCTTCGGCGCGGGGGCCGGGGCGGGCGTCGGCTCGGGCGGGCGCTCCTTGACGACAAGGCATTTGCGGTGCATATCCAGAAAGGCGCCCGGGCCGAACAGCCCCTCGTCGATGCAGTTTTCCAGATGCTTGCAGCATTTTTCGTAGCTGCACGGGATGGCGTCGGCGATGTCCTGAATGTACATATATTTCGCATCACCGACGATATTGTTGATTTTCTTGCACATACGGCGGGTGGTGCGGATGTGATTGGCACCGAACAGGCAGCCGATACCGCCGGTCAGCGATATCAGCATCGGCATCGAATCCTCGACCAGCCAGGTCCAATAGCTGCCGCCCTCCGTCAGGGCCTCCGGCAGCCAGTAGATGGCGCTGGGCAGCGCTGCCAGCGCGCAGATAAGCAGCAGCACACCCGCCACCGTCAGGCCGGTGGCCAGCGCCATGCCCTTGAGCTTTTTGCCCGCCGCCCGTACCTGCGCCTGCTGCGGAGCCGCATGGGGGGCTGCCGCCTTCGGCTGCGGTTGGGCGGGGGTATCGTAGATGGGGCGGAACTCGGCATTGTACACCGGCTTTGCGCCGGATGCTGTGCGGTCCCGGGTCGCCTCGCGGGCCTTTTGCTCAAAGCCGCCAAGTCTGCCGTTTTTCATGGCGGCGTTCAGGCCGATAAACACCAGACCCAGCGGCCACCACACCACAAACGCAATGACAATGGCCCACCACGGGAACTGGAACGGCCCGTCCCCGGCGTGGTATTCGTTTTTGTTGGTATATTTCGGATTTTGATAATCGTTGGGCATAGGTGAGGCTCCTTTGGTGGGGTGGCGAAGATGGCCCGGAGAGTTGGCTGTAACAGAAACGGCGCGGGAGGGATGGATTTTTCCCCTACACATGGCGGACGGTTTGCGGTGAATGTTGTAGGGGGCGGCGTCCTCGACGCCCTGTGGAGGTGCGGGGTTGTGAGCGTGGGCCCACGGTTGAGCGGAGCGAAATCGGGGAGCGAACAATGTTTGCCCCTGCGGGGCAAACAACCGCATGAGCGGGCCAGCTTTGCTGGCTGGCGGCGCTCGTTGTGCGCCGCCAAGCGGTCTTGACCCCTCCGCGGGGTTTGCGCTGCCGCATACTCCCACGGGCGGATATGGAATCCGCCCCTACGGTGCAGGGCATTGCCCTTTACCGTTTTGCCAGCTTCCCGGCTGCCAGCCCGGACAGGCCGTTGATGACCAGCACCAGCACCAGCAGGACCACTGCCGTGCCGTAGGTCTGGCCGATGTACAGGCCCTCGTTGGAGAGCAGGTACATGTGTACGGCCAGGGTGCGGGTGGAGCTGAACACGCCGGACGGGATCTTTGCCACAGAGCTTGCGGTATAGATCAGCGCGGCGGTCTCGCCGACGATGCGGCCCGTGGCCAGAATGACGCCGGACAAAATGCCGGGCATGGCGGACGGCAGCACGATCGTGAACACCGTACGCAGCTTGCCCGCGCCCAGACCAAAGCTGCCCTCGCGGTAGGAGTCGGGCACTGCGATCAGCGCCTCCTCCGTCGTGCGCATGATGACGGGCAGAACCATGATGGCCAGCGTGAACGCACCGGCGATCATCGAATAGCCCCAGTGCAGCTTGGTGACGAAGAACAGCATACCGAACAGGCCGTAAACGATGGACGGGATGCCCTGCAGCGTCTCGGTGGTGACGCGCACGACCTTGACCAGCTTGCTGCCGCGGTGTGCGTACTCGACCAGCCAGATGGCCGCAAAGATGCCCAGCGGCGTCGAGATCGCCAGCGAGAAGGCCGTCATCAGCACCGTGTTGATGAGCGCGGGCGTCAGCGAGACGTTCTCGGAGTTATACTCCCAGGCGAACAGCTCGGGCTTCAAATTGGGGATGCCCATGACCAGAATATAGCCGATGAGGAACACCAGCACCGCGGCGGTCAGCAGGGCGGCCATGCGCACAAGCCAGCGCAGCGCGGCGGCCTGCATACGGGCGGCGCGGCGGTTGCTGCCGCCGGTGGGCATGAATTCATGCGGTTTTGCGTAGGTCATATCGGCGGCTGTTTGCGCTGCGGCAATCTCAGGCATAGTCCTTCCCCCCTTTCACAAGGCTGAAGCAGAGGTTGATAAGCAGGATGAATACGAACAGCACAACGCCGGTGGCGATCAGCGCCTCGCGGTGGAGGTCGGCGGCGTAGCCCATCTCGATGACGATGTTCGAGGTCATCGTGCGCAGGCCCTGGAACAGACCCTTGGGCATCCAGGTCTGGTTGCCCGCGACCATGACGACGGCCATCGTCTCACCGATGGCGCGGCCAATGCCGAGGATGACTGCCGACAGCACGCCGGATTTTGCGGCGGGCAGCACGGCGTAGAACACGCTGCGCTCATGCGTCGCGCCAAGGGCAAGGCTGCCCTCGTAGTAGCTGTCGGGCACGGCGTCGAGGCTCGTCTTGCTGACCGTGATGATGGTGGGCAGGATCATGATGCCCAGCAGCACGGCGGCGGTAAACAGGCTCATGCCCTTGCCGCTCTTGACGTGGAGCACGGTTTTGAAGAACGGCGATTTGACCATGGCCTGCACGGCGGGCACAAGCACGATCATGCCGAAGAAGCCGTAGACGACGGACGGGATGCCGGCCAGCAGCTGCACCGCCGGGAGCATGACCTTATTGATGCGGGGCGGCGCGAACTTGGACATATAGATGGCCGTCAGCAGGCCGATGGGCACGCCGACGAGGATAGCCCCCGCCGTGACGTAGATGCTGCCCAGGATCATCGGCAGGATGCCGAAGATGTCGTTGCCGGGCTTCCATGTCGTGCCCAGCAGGAACTTGAGCGGGCCGATCTTGAACAGGGTGGGCACGCCGTTGGCAAACAGGAAGATGCAGATCAGTGCCACCGCCAGGATGGACACACAGGCGCAGAGAGTGAACACGCCCTGCATAACGCCTTCTTTTAGCTTGGAGGTCATTTTCCTATACTCCTTATGCTCGTAGATTGGTTATGATACCCAAAAAGCCTTCCCCCTAGGGGGGGGAAGGTGGCGCCGCAGCGCCGGATGAGGGGCGGCCTTGCCTTACCAACCCGTGAACGGGTTATCTTGGGAAACCCGCCCCTCATCAGTCCGCTTCGCGGACAGCTTCCCCCTAGGGGGAAGCCTTTTTCTTTTTACTGCACATCCGCCCAGGTGGTCAGCTCGCCGGTGTAGATGCCCTTGATCTGGTCAACGGTCAGGTCGTCGGTGGTGTTGCCGGGGTTGACGACGACGGCGATGCCATCCAGCGCCAGGACGGTAGCCTTGGCGCCGCCCTCGACCTCGGAGTCCTTCAGCTCACGGCTGGCCATGCCGATGGTGTAGGTGCCCTCCAGCGCACCGGAGACGCCGGTGGTGGAATCGGTGGTCTGGAGCTCCAGCTCAGCGTTGGGGTTGACGGTCTTGTAAGCCTCGATCAGCTTCTCCATCAGCGGAGAGACGGAGGAAGAACCGCCGACGACGATCTTGCCCTCGGGCTGGGCGGAGGTAAAGTCCGCGCCGTCCTCACCGATGTAGCCGTTGTCGGTAGCGATGGCCTGGCCGTCCTTGCTCAGGCAGTAGGCGATGAAATCAACGGCCACGGGGTCCGTCGCGTCGCCGTTGGTGACGATGTTGAACGGACGGGACAGAACGTAGCTGCCGTCCTTGACGGTCTCGGCGGAGGCCTCGACGCCGCCGACGGTGACAGCCTTGACGTCATTGCTCAGAGAGCCGAGGCTGATGTAGCCGATAGCGGTCTCATCGTTGGCGACGGCGGTCATGACACCGTTGGTGCTGGACTGGATGGCGGCGGCCTCGGTGGTGTTATCGACCTTCTTGCCGTCGGCGTTCTTCTCCTCGACACCGGTCAGCTCGATGAAGGCGCCGCGGGTGCCGGAGCCGTCCTCACGGGAGATGACCGTGATGTCCTGGTCGGCGTCGAAGTCACCGGCAGGAGCAGAGGAAGCAGCGGCGGAATCGGCAGAGCCGCAGGCAGCCAGGCTCAGAGCCAGCGCAGCAGCGGTAACGGCAGCAATTGCAGAAGTACGTTTCATGTGTGTATTCTCCCTTTTTCCCAAATTTATGTGGTATAGTTTGGATGTTTTGCCAGTGCTTCACCGGAAGCAAGCTAATTGTACCGCGGTTTTGCGCCGGTTTCGACCATAGTACGGTACAATCGCGGTAAAGGTTTTGCAAAGAGGGGGCAGGTTTTTTGTAGAGCGTGTAAAGTTTGTAAAGTTTGGGGAAAGGGAGAGGGGTGGGGGTGGAGTTAGGAGAGAGGAGTTAGGAGTGGATTGGGCGGCAAAGGGGTGACGGGGCGGCGGCGGAAAGCTGCGGAGGGGTCAAGACCCCTCCCTACGAGGCAAAAGGCAAAAGGGTGGCATAGCAAAGCTGCGGGCCGGGCATGCCCGGCCCCTACGGACTGCTGTGAAAATTTACGCACGAGAGGGGCAAGGGAGGGCGGCAGCCCTCCCCTTCGCAGTGGGCGGGGTTGCCCGGGAACGGGTGGTAACGCAAGGCCCGTCGGGACCCTTCAGGCCTCGCAAGCTCGGCCAGCTCCCCTGATGGGGAGCCTTTTCCCCCTGCGGGGGTTCGGGGGCACACCCGAATTTAAAGTGGAGGAAGGCTCGGCGGCGTTAAGAACGGACAGTAATACTGCGTCCGTTTAGCCGCCGAGACTTCCGACTTCCTCTTTGGGGTTCTTAGGGGCGTGCAGCCCCTAAGTCGCGGGTCCGCTGCGTCGAAACAGCGGCAGTTTTCTTTGCGAGCTTTCTTTTGCTGCCAAAAGAAAGCGAGTTCCCGGGAGGCAGCCGCTAATAGCCCGTTTTACACAAATTTTACACAACATTTACCTTCCCGTGGTGGTGTACCTGTGGCGCATACATTATAATAGAAGGCGGTATAGTGTAAAACTCAATAAGAGAATGGATGTGTAACACCGGATGACCATTTTTAATGTGTTCACCCTGATGGGCGGCATTGCCATGTTCCTGTATGGCATGGACCTGATGGGGAAAGCTCTGGAACAGACCGCCGGCAGTAAGCTGCAGGGCATTCTGTCCACCATGACCAGCAGCCCCATCCGCGGTTTGCTGCTCGGCATGGCCGTCACTGCCGTCATTCAGTCCAGCGGTGCCACCACCGTTATGGCTGTCGGCTTCGTCAACTCCGGCCTGATGGAGCTGCATCAGGCTATCAGCGTCATTATGGGCGCAAACATCGGTACGACTGTCACCGGCTGGCTGCTCTCGCTGTCCGGCCTCGAGGGCGACAGCTTCATCACCCAGATGATGAACCCCAATGCCTGGAGCCCGATCCTCGGCTTTATCGGCATCTGGATGTATATGATCGGCAAGGACCGCAAGCGCGGCGTTGGTAAAATTATGCTGGGCTTCGCCATTTTGATGGCCGGCATGAACACGATGTCCCATGCCATGTCCCCGCTGGCCGACGAGCCGTGGTTCATGGATCTGTTCCTCAGCTTCAAAAACCCGATCCTCGGCGTCATTGCGGGCGCAGTGCTGACGGCTGTTTTGCAGTCCTCGTCGGCGTCCGTCGGTATCCTGCAGGCCCTGACCAGCACCGGCGCGGTCACCTACTCCACTGCCGTGCCCATCATCATGGGCCAGAACATCGGCACCACCGTCACGGCGCTGATCTCCTCGGCGGGTGCCAACAAGAACGCCAAGCGCACCGCTTTTGTCCATCTGTATTTCAATGTCATCGGCACTGTCATCTTCCTGTGCGGGTTCTACGGCCTGAACGCGCTGATCGGGTTCAGCTTCTTTGCCGACACGGCCAACACCTTCGGCATTGCCATCGTACACACAATTTTTAACGTAGTAACGACAGCTATTTTGCTGCCGTTCAACCGTCTGCTGGAAAAACTGGCCATTTTGACCGTGCCCGACTCCCCGTCCGACACGAAGCAGGAGAACACTCTGCTGGACGAGCGTCTGCTGGCTACGCCGTCCGTGGCCGTGGGCCGCGCCATGCTGACCGGCGGCGATATGGCCGAGATCTGCCGCACCTCGCTCTTGCAGGCCATGTCCACCACCCGCGCCTGGAATGACGCCATCGCCGACGAGGTCATCCGCAAGGAGGACGCCGTTGACCACTATGAGGACGTGCTGGGCACCTACCTTGTCAAATTGAGCGCCAAGCATCTGTCCGTGGAGGATAACCGCTCCGTCAACACGCTGCTGCACACCATCGGCGACTTTGAGCGCATCTCCGACCACGCCGTGAACATTATCAAAACGGCGCAGGAGATCCGCGACAAGGACATCAAATTCAGCGAAGAAGCGCTGAATGACCTGTCCGTGCTGGAAGCCGCTGTGCAGGACATCGTCAACCGCACGGTGGATGCGTTCCAGAAGTGCGACACCTACGCCGCCGGCAAAATCGAGCCGCTGGAGCAGGTCGTGGACGGCCTGGTGCGCGAGGTCAAGACCCGCCACATCGCGCGTCTGCAGGCCGGTGTCTGCACGATCGAGTACGGCTTTGTGCTGGACGATCTTTTGACGAACTACGAGCGCATCGCCGACCATTGCTCGAACATTGCGGTGGCGATGATCGAGGTCGCGGCGGACAAGTTCGACACCCACGAATATCTTGCCAACGTCAAGCATGGCGGCAGCGTGAAGTTTGAGCGCCGCTACGAGAAATACCGTGGCCGCTACACCTTCCCGCCGGAGGCATATTCCGAACCCGCTGAAAATCCGGCTGAAAACTAAAAATTACGCGCCTTCCCCTATGGGGGAAGGTGGCCGAGGCTCCGACCGAGGCCGGATGAGGGGCAGCCTTGCCCCGCCATCCCGTTACCGGGCTGTATTGGGAACCCCGCCCCTCATCAGTCCGCTTCGCGGACAGCTTCAGTCTCCGCGCTAAGAGCCGCCTGCGGCGGTTGCGCTCCGACACGCGCCTGCGGGCGCAGCCCCGAGGGGGGAAGCCTTTTTGTAGGGGCGGGGCATGCCCCGCCCGCAACAGAAAAGCAACCGCCCGTTATCGGACGGCCACGCAAAGCCGCGGGCCGGGCATGCCCGGCCCCTACGTTTATAGTAAGGGGTATTTACTATGATTTACATCGTCGAGGACGACTCCAGCATCCGTGAGCTGGAGCAATACGCTTTGCAATCCAACGGGTACGAGACCACGGGCTGCGAGGACGCGGCCAGCTTCTGGGCGGCGCTGCGCAGCGGGCGGCCCGACCTCGTCATTCTGGACGTCATGCTGCCCGACGAGGACGGCTACCAGATTCTGGCCAAGCTGCGCGCCGACCCGGCCTGCGCCGCAACGCCGGTCATCATGGTCACGGCCAAAACCAGCGAGATCGACGTCGTCAAGGGGTTGGACCACGGCGCGGACGACTACCTGTGCAAGCCGTTCGGCATCATGGAGTTCATCTCCCGCGTGCGGGCCGTGCTGCGCCGCGCCGCCGCTGCCGCCCCCGCGCCCGCCGCGTCCACGCTGCGCTTCGGGGACATCGTGCTGGACGACGTGTCCCGCACCGTCCGGGTGGGCGGCGTGCCCGTGGAGCTGACCTTCAAGGAATACGCGCTGCTGCATCTGTTTTTGGAGCACCCGGAGGAGGTCCTGGCCCGCGAGCGCATCATGAAGGACGTCTGGGACACCGACGATTTACTGGAATCCCGCACCATCGACATGCACGTCCGCACGCTGCGCCAGAAACTCGGCGCGGCGGGCGAGGCCATCCGCACCGTGCGCAAGGTGGGCTACAAGCTGAGCACGGAGGGCAGCGATGACTGACGACGAACGCCGCACGCGCCAGCCCCTCAGCATGACCCGCCGCTACCGGCGCGGCCTGATCCTGACCGGGCTGCTCTGCGCGCTGGCCGTGCTGACGGCGGCGACGGCGCTTTTTCAGCGCAGCTACGCAGAACGCATTGACAATTACCTGATGCAGATCTGCCATGGCTACGCCGCAGCCTACGAGGCACAAGACACCCACAGCGCTACCACGCTGCTGAACCTGCTGCCTGAGAACTGCCCCCTGCGCATCACCCTCATCGACACAGACGGCACGGTGCTGTACGACACCAAGCTCGGTTCCTACATCGTGGACGTAAACGGCGACATCTACGCGGCCCAGACCGACCTGCCCAACCACGCCGACCGCCCGGAATTTCAACAGGCAATGGCGAACGGTTCCGCGTGCATCACCCGCGAGAGCGAGACGCTGCAGCTGGAGACGCACTACTACGCCGTGCGCATCGACCTGCCGGAGGGCGCGCAGGTGCTGCGCGTGGGCGAGGACGTCGCAAACATCTGGGGCCTGAGCACCGACACCCTGCCGCTGCTGTGCGGCGCAGTCGTGCTGATTTTGCTCGCTGCCACGCTGTTCAGCTGGTGGCTGACCCGCCGCATGGTGCAGCCCATCAACCATCTGGCCGAGCATCTGGACACGATTGAGGCCGATGTGCCGTATGAAGAATTGATCCCGCTGGCGCGGACGATCCAGACGGACCGCAAGCTGCGCGAGGACAACGAGACGATGCGCCGCGAGTTCACGGCCAACGTCAGCCACGAGCTGAAAACCCCGCTGACGAGCATTTCCGGCTATGCCGAGCTGATCGAGACCGGCATGGCAAAGCCCGCCGACGTGCCGACCTTCGCCGCGCGCATCCACAAGGAGGCGCAGCGGATGATCGCGCTGGTCAGCGACATTCTGCAATTGAGTGAGCTGGACAGCACCCAGGCCAGCCACAGCCGCGAGCCTGTGACTGAGATGGCCCCTGTGGATCTGGCCGCGCTGGTCAAGGAGACGGCCCAGAACATGACGGTCAACGCCCGCCGGGCCTACGTGACGCTGCAATACGATGCCAGACCCGCCACCGTGCGCGGCAGCCGCGACCAATTGAGCGAACTGACGCAGAATTTGTGCGACAATGCCATCCGCTACAACCGCCCGGGCGGCCATGTGGAGCTGCGCTGCGGTGTAGGCAGCGACGGCTGCCCGTATTTTGAGGTCGAGGACAACGGCATCGGCATCCCGCAGGACAGCCAGACCCGCGTGTTTGAGCGGTTCTACCGCGTGGACAAGAGCCGCTCCAAGGCCACGGGCGGCACGGGCTTAGGGCTTGCCATCGTCAAGCACATTGCCCTGCTGCACGACGCAAAAATTGACCTGCAGAGCCAGGTCGGCACCGGGACGACCATACGGGTGACGTTCCCGAAAAATTCGTAACTTCGCAACGCGGTAGGGGCCGGGCATGCCCGGCCTGCAACAGAAAGGCAAAATCGCGTCTGCGGGAAGGCCGCGGGCCGGGCATGCCCGGCCCCTACAAATGCACGCACCAAACAAAAAAGCTGCCGCTCTCCCACGAGCAGCAGCTTTTTATTTACAATGTTACGCCAGCACGAATGTCTGCAGGGCCCAGACACCCAGGACGACGATGCCCAGGGCGATGCGGTACCAGCCGAAGGCCGTGAAGGTGTGCTTCTTGACGTAGTCCATCAGGAAGCGGATGGCCAGAATGGAGACGACAAACGCCACGATGCAGCCGACCAGCAGCGCGCCGATCTCGCCAACCGTAAAGACGCCGCCGCCCGCCAGGAACTTGACGAGCTTGAGGCCCGACGCGCCCGCCATGACCGGGATGGCCAGGAAGAAGGTGAACTGGGACGCGCAGGCGCGGCTCATGCCGCAGAGCAGGCCGCCGATGATGGTGGAGCCGCTGCGGGACGTGCCGGGGATGAGCGCCAGCACCTGCCACGCACCGACGATAAGCGCCTGCCTGTAGGTGATGCGGCTCAGCTTGGTGGTGGTGGGCACACGGGGGCGGCGCTCGATGAGGATGAACGCGATGCCGTAGACGATCAGCATGACCGCGACGACGACGCTGTTATAAAAATGTGCGTCGATCCAGTCGTCCAGCGCCAGGCCCAGCACGGCGGCGGGCAGGCAGGCGACGATGATCTTGAACCACAGCCGCATGACCGGCCAGCGGACGTGCTTTGCCAGGCCGGAGTCACGGCCATTGTCAACGCAGAAGGGCCACAGCTTTTTGAAATACATGACCACAACGGCCAGGATCGCGCCCAGCTGAATGACGACGCGGAACATCTCCATAAATTCGGCGCTGAAGCTGAATTTAAGTACCTGCTCGGCCAGGATCATGTGGCCGGTGCTGGAGATGGGCAGCCACTCGGTAATGCCCTCGATCACACCGTAGATGACCGAACGCAGCAAATCAAAAAACAAATCCATTCGAGAAACCTCCTTACGTGCTACCTTATATAATACCATAAATCGTGCAAATGGGAACAGCTTTTTGAGAATTTACATCTTTTTTACGGTAAATGGGCACGGCGGCTTGCTGTTTTCGTCAAATGCAACTATAATAAGAGTGATTTCTTGTGCAAAGAGGTTTTGAGAAATGTATAAAACCGTACTGTTTGATTTGGATGGGACCCTGCTGAACACGATTGACGACCTGGCTGACTCCGCGAACCGCGTCTGCGCCGCCCACGGCTGGCCGCAGTATGAAACTGCGCAGTACCGCTATTTTGTGGGCAACGGAATCCCGAAGCTGGTGGAGCGGTTCAGCCCCGCAAGCTGCCGCAGCCCGGAGCAGCTGGCCGCGACGCTGGCCGAGTTTGATAAGGTCTACGGCGCACACATGCACGACAAGACCGCGCCGTACCCCGGTATGCCGGCGCTGCTGGCCCGGCTGAAGGCCGCCGGGGTGCGGATGGCGGTGTTCTCCAACAAGGCGGACGAGTTTGCCCGCGCCGTGGTCGCGCGGTACTTTGACGCCGACCTGTTTGAGGTCGTCCGCGGTGCATTGCCCGACGTACCCACGAAGCCCGCCCCCGAGGGGACGCGCGCCCTGATGGCGCGCCTTGGCGTCGAGGCCGACGGCAGTGTGCTGTACGTCGGTGACAGCAATGTGGACGTGGAGACCGCCCACAACGCGGGCCTGCCCTGCTGCGGGGTGCTGTGGGGGTTCCGGACCCGCGAGGAGCTGACCGAAGCCGGGGCAGAATATTTGGCCGAGGATACCCAGGGGTTGGAAAAGGTTGTTTTGGGGTGACGTGAGTGACCAGGGCACCCGAAGCGCCTGGAATGCCGGGAGATTGCCTGGAGACGGGATTTGACCGGACCGTTCCGGGGCGGCCCCGACGCCCGCGTAGCAGAAGTTTACGGACCATACGTAGGGCGGCCTGCCCACAGGCCGCCGTGCCCGTTTGCGGCGACGGAAGGTACCCGGGAGGAACGTTGACAGGATTTAACGTAAAGTAGCGGAGGGGTCAAGACCCCTCCCTACGATGCAAACCGTTAAAGGGGATACAATGGCAAGGCTGCGGGCCGGGCATGCCCGGCCCCTACGGACTGCTGTGAACGGGTCAAATTACAACATTTTTCACAAAAAGGAGCTGTTATTATGATTGCACAGCACTATAAAGATATGCTGGGCTCCAAGTCGGTTATCCGTCAGATTTCTGAATGGAGCACCGCCCGCGGCGCGGAGATCGGCTATGAGAATGTGTTCGATTACTCGCTGGGCAACCCGTCTGTCCCCTGCCCGCCGCAGTTCACCGCGGCTTGCGCGGACCTGCTGGCCCACACCGACCCCGTCAGGCTGCATGGCTATACGCCGACGCTGACGCTGCCGTCCGCCCGCAAGGCCGTGGCCGAAAGCCTGAACCGTCGGTTCGGCATGGACTACACCGCCGACCATATCTTTATGACGACGGGCGCGGCGGGTGCGCTGGCCCATGCTGTGCGCTGCGTCGGCGTGCCCGGGCAGAACATCGTAACGTTTGCGCCGTTCTTCCCCGAGTACAAGCCGTACATCGAGGGCGCGGGGCTTACCCTGCGCGTGACGCCGCCGCGGTGCGCGGACTTTCAGATCGACTTTGAGGCGTTCGCGCAGCTCGTGGACGAGAACACCGCCGCCGTGCTCATCAACAGCCCCAACAACCCCAGCGGCACCGCCTACAGCGAGGAGACCCTGCAGCAGCTGGCCGACTTTTTGACCCAGGCGTCCGCCCAGTACGGCCACCACATCTTCCTGATTTCCGACGAGCCGTACCGCGAGATTTCGTTCGGCGGCAGGGTCACGCCCTACCCCGCCAAATTCTACGATGATACGCTCACCTGCTATTCCTTCTCCAAGAGTCTGAGCGTGCCGGGCGAGCGTATCGGCTATGTGGCCGCCAACCCGCGGTGCGAGGACGCCGCGTACATCGTGCCGATGTGCGGCCAGATCTCCCGCGGGACCGGCCACAACTGCCCGTCGTCCCTCATCCAGATGGCCGTCGAGCGCTGCCTTGACGTGACCAGCGACCTGTCCGTCTACGAGACGAACATGAACCTGATCTACGACGAGCTGGTCGCGCTGGGCTTCACCGTCGTCAAGCCGGACGGCACGTTCTACATCTTCCCGAAGGCGCTGGAGGACGACGCAAAGGCGTTCTGCCAAAAGGCGCTGAAATATGACCTGGCGCTGGTCCCCGGTGACAGCTTCGGCTGCCCCGGCTACTTCCGCATGGCGTACTGCATCGAGACCGAAAAAGTCCGCCGCAGCTTTGCCGCGCTGGAGAAATTCGTGGCCGAGGAGTACGGCGTCACCAAACACTAAGGAGATTTTATGTCGATTCTACGCCGCATTTTTCCGCTTCTGCTGACAGCTGCGCTGCTGTGTGCCTGCGTGCAGATGCCCAACACCCCACAGGACGTGCTGCCCGCCACGACGCCGCAGCCCACGACGGCCCCCACCGCCACGCCGGAGGCAAGCCCCACGCCGACGCCCGAGCCGACAGTGGCCCCCGCGATGGCGACGGCCACGAGCAACGCCACCAAGGACGCGCCGCAGATCAAGGACCCGACGACCTGGGACGACAACGCTGCCAAGACGCTGGCCGGGCTGAAAACGCAGTTTGCCGCCTACGGCCTGACGCTGGACGCGAAGGAGGGCTACCCCTACCTGCTGGCGGTCAACAACGCAGTCGGCGTGGTCACGGTCTACGCCGTGGATTCTGCCACAAAAAAGTACGCTGTGCCGTTCATGGCAATGGTGTGCAGCGGCGGCATGGACACCCCCACCGGGTATTTTTCGACCCCGGTGGACTACAGCTGGCGGCTGCTGATGGGCCCGAGCTACGGCCAGTACGCGACCCGCATCTATGACAGCTACCTGTTCCACAGCGTGCCCTACTACAGCCAGCACAAGGACGATGTGGAGTACGACGAGTTCAACCTGCTGGGCACCCGCGCCAGCTTGGGCTGCATCCGGCTGGCCGTGGTGGACGTGAAGTGGATCTACGACAACTGCCCGCTGGGCACGCCGGTCATCATCTACAACGACGCCGACGACCCCGGCCCGATGGGAAAGCCCGGCACGATCTACACCGACCCCGCCGACACCGAGAAGCGCGGCTGGGACCCCACCGACCCCGACCCGGCCAACCCGTGGGACGATGCCTTTGAGAGCGGCACCGCCATCCGCAGCCAGGTCGCCTGGGACCAGTGGGAGACCGAGCGCGAAAATTGGATGAGCAGCCTGACGCCCACCGATTTGCAGGGGTGGAGCACCGATTCCAAGATCGCGGGGACGAGAGGGTAATTTTTGCGCCGTAGGGGCCGGAGGTTTTCCGTTAGCAGACGTTCACAAGATAACCGGGAGTGTCTCGACCCTCGCGGTAGGGGCCGGGCATGCCCGGCCCGCAGGCTTCCCGCAAGCGCCCGTCCGCCGCAAACCGCCGGGCCGGACATGTCCGGCCCCTACAGCTCAGCAGAGAAAAAAGCACCCGCCTTTTTATCGAAGGCAGGTGCTTTTCTATTGCAATATCAGCTGAACATCACCACGTCCTGCGCGGGCTTTTCGCCCGGCTCGACGGAGATGGCGGTCAGGACAGGGCCGGTGGAATCGGGGGTCTGGCCCTTGTAGATGGGGTGGTACTTGACGTTGACCTTGGCCGTAATGTTGATCCAGCTGCGCTGCTCCAGCGACTTGTAATCGTCGTACTTGCAGGGCATGCCCACAAACTGGATGTCCTGCACGCAGCAGGTCATGGCAAAGCGTCCGGGCACAAACGCGCCCTTGCCGGCCTGGGGGGTCTGGCAGACCTGAGCCAGATATTTGACCGTCTTGCCGTCATATTTCTTCGGGTCGTCCATGCAGTCCATGTACCATATACCGAAGAACTCCTCGGGGATCTCAATGACCGGCGCGTCCACGTCGAAGGGCAGCGGGTCGGGGATGTCGTCATAGGCGACGCTGCCGTCCTTGAACTCGTAGGCGATGTCGCAGCGGCGGCTGGCCTGGCGCACCAGCTTGTGGATGAGCTGGCGGCTCTCGTCGTCGTTGACAGCCTCGGCGCGGTTGACGACCAGCAGCTCACTGCCGCGCAGCTTGTCCAGCAGCAGGCTGCGCATGGCGCTGTCGCCCGCGTAGGTCTTGATGGTCGTGCCGTCGGCGGTGGCCAGGCTCTGGTAGATGAGCCAGTTGTTGGGCAGGGCGTCGTACAGCTCCTGAATGAGCCACATACCGTTGTACTCGATGATGACGCGGCCACAGCCGGACTTCTTTTCGAGCGCGGTCAGGTTCTCGGCGGTCAGCTCGCTCTTATCCTCGATCTGGGCAACGTGCACGCCGCCGAAGGCAAACTTGGACGGGTCGTACTCGATCTCGCCCTCCTCGCAGACCAGCAGCAGGGTCTTGTCGCCGGAGTCGAAGTTGGGGTCCTCCATCGTTTCCTGAATGAATTTCGTCTTGCCGCTCTCCAGCTGGCCGACGAAGAGATATACGGGGATTTGTTTAGGCATAGGGGACGTCCTTTCGGTTAGTAGCAGTCAAAGGCTTCTCCCCCGGGGGAGAAGCTGTCCGCGAAGAGGACTGATGAGGGGAGAGCTGATCGCGGCCTGCCATTCGTGGGCTGCTGCGGCAGGCTCGCCCCTCATCCGCCCTCGGTCGGGGCCTCGGGCACCTTCCCCCAAGGGGGAAGGCATTCTTATCAAACGTGGAACAATTCCGCGATCTCATGCTCCTTCAGCTGGGAGCCGATGACGCAGAGCTTGCCGGTGACGTCGGGGCCGCAGGGGCGGATCTCGTGCTCGCCGGGGACCATGTCGAACTCGTACCAGGTGTCGCCGCCGTCCACAATGCCCTTGGCGCGCAGGATCATGCCGTAAGCGCCCTCGTCCAGCGCGTGCAGGGCCTTGTCCAGATCCTCACGGCTGTATTTGTGGGCCGTCTCCTTGCCCCAGCTCGTGAACACCTCGTCGGCGTCGTGGTCGTGGTGGTGATGATGCCCGCAGGAGCAGACGCCGTGCTCGTCGTAGTGGTGCTCATGGTGATGCTCGTGCTCGTCCTCATCGTCGTGGTGATGGCAGCAGTCGTGGTCGTGGTCATCGTCATCATGGTCGTGATGATGATGCTCGTGCTCGTCCTCATCGTCGTCCTCGTCGTGATGATGATGGCAGCAGCAGTCGTGGTCGTGGTCGTCCTCATCGTGGTCGTGATGGTGATGATGGTGGTGCTCGTGCTCATCCTCGTCGGCATGGGCCACGTTGGCGGCGCGGGCCTCGGTCAGCAGCTCGGCGACGAGGTCGCGCTTGCCGTCCATGACGGAGACGATCTGTGCGCCGGTCAGGACGGTCCAGTCGGTGGTGACGATGGTGGCGGTGGGGTTCTTCTCTGCCAGCAGGGCGACGGCGGCAGCGACCTTCTCCTCACTGGCGTTGCCGGTGCGGCTCAGGATGATGCAGGACGCATGGCTGACCTGGTCGTCATAGAACTCACCGAAGTTCTTCATATACATCTTGACCTTGTTCACGTCGGCGACGGTGACAAAGCTGTTCAGGATGACGGGCAGATCCTCGGCGACGCCCTCGACGGCGCGGGTCACGTCGGACAGCTTGCCGACGCCCGACGGCTCAATGAGGATGCGGTCCGGGTGGTAGGTCTCGACGACCTTCTTCAGTGCCTCGCGGAAATCACCGACCAGGCTGCAGCAGATGCAGCCGGAGTTCAGCTCATTGACCTGAATGCCGGCCTCACGCATGAAGCCGCCGTCGATGCCGATCTCGCCGAATTCGTTCTCGATCAGGACGATCTGCTCACCGGCGAAGGCCTCCTTGATGAGCTTTTTGATAAGGGTGGTCTTGCCGGCGCCGAGGAAGCCGGAGAAAATGTCGATTTTGGTTTTCTTTTCAGCCATAGTTGGGTACCTCTATTCAAGATGTGTTCAGATGTTCAGTTGGTTGGCAATCTATTACACTAACTGCTAATACTATTATAACAAACACGTCAAGGGGTTTTGCGCCATTTTGCGCGGGAAATTTTGAATTTTTTGCAAAATTTATTGGATTACCGCCTCCCCGTAGGGGCCGGGCACTGCGGGGTTGTGAGCGTGGGGCCACGGTTGAGCGGAGCGAAACCGGGGAGCGAACAATGTTTGCCCCCGCGGGGCAAACAACCGCACGAGCGGGCCAGCTTTGCTGGCTGGCGGCGCTCGTTGTGCGCCGCCAAGCGCCCGGCCCGGAGGTCGGCGCGGCCACCCTTTAATGGGCAATTGCCTTTAATGCTGCAGGCCGGGCATGCCCGGCCCCTACCGCGCGGCTGCCACCGGCTGCCTCGGAGGGGTCAAGACCCCTCCCTACGGACTATCGTTCACGGGTGCTTTGTAGGGAGCGGTCTTGACCGCTCCGCCGGGTAGGCAGACGTTAGCGGGTTGGCCCGTAGGGGCGGCATACATGCCGCCCGGGAACCCTGCGCCGCCGCAAACACCCCGGGAGGGATAAATTCCTCCCCTACGCATTGCCCGCAAACGGCTGCCTGCCGCCACACCCGGCCCCTGCAAAGCGCCGCATTTTTGTATGTGCCCCCGGGCGCAAACTCCACCTGTTTTATTATCTATTATCTATTTATTATTTGCAGCATTCGTGGTATGATATACCTAACCCCAATATCTATCACAAAAAGGAGCGATCCATTTTGACTACCAATGAAAAAATCGCTGCGCTGCGTGCCGCTGCCAAAGCGGCGGGCGCGGACGGCGTGCTCATCATGACCAGCGACCCCCATTGCAGCGAGTACCTGCCCGGCTATTATAACGCTCTGCCGTGGTTTTCCGGCTTCATCGGCGAGAACTCGACCCTCGTTGTGACCCAAACCGGCAGCGCCCTGTGGTGCGATGGCCGCTTCTACGTGCAGGCCGACAAGCAGCTGGCCGGCAGCGAGATCGAGTGCATGCACGCGGGCTCCGCGGGCGTGCCCACCGTGGCCGAGTACCTCGGGAGCCACTTTGCGGACGGCCAGACCCTGCTGCTGGACGGCAGCTGCGTGCCCGCCACGATTGCCAAGGAGTACATCGACGCATTGGCCAAGAAGGGTGCCGCCCTCAAGAGTCAGGACGTGGCCAGCCCGATCTGGGACGCCACCGGCGAGCGCCCGGCCCTGCCCGACACCCCCTGTGAGCTGCTGACCCCGGCCCAGACCGGCGCGACTGCCGCGGACCGCATCGCCATGGTGCGCGCCGAGCTGCAGAAGGCCGGTGCCACCGCACTGGCCGTGACCGGTCTGGACTGCGTGGGCTGGCTGCTGAACCTGCGCGCCCGCGACCTGCCCTGCACCCCGCTGGCCGTCGCCTACGCGCTGGTCACGATGGACGCCTGCACGCTGTTTATCGCGCCGGGCCGCCTGTCCGACGCCGACACCGCCACGCTGGCCGAGAGCGGCGTGACGCTGCGCGGCTACGAGGAAATTATCGATGCCGTCCACGCCCTGCCCGCCGACGAGGTGTTCCTGGTGGACGAGAAGGCCACCAACTACGCCCTGTACGAGGCCCTGACCGCCCACAAGACCGTGGCCGGTGCCGACCCGATTTTTGCCCTGAAGGGCATCAAGAACGAGACCGAGCTGAAGAACCTCCGCGAGTGCCATATCCGCGACGGCGTCGCCGTGGTGCGGTTCCAGATGGATCTGGAAAAGGCGCTGGCCGAGGGTAAGCAGCTGACCGAGATCGACATCGACACGATGCTGCAGAAGCGCCGCGCCGAGATGCCCGGCTACTTTGAGGACAGCTTCTCCACGATTGCGGCCTACGGCGCCAACGCCGCCATGATGCACTACCACGCCGAGGGCGACGTGAACAGCGTCATCGAGCCGCGCGGCTTCCTGCTGGTGGACAACGGCGGCCAGTACGACTGCGGCACCACCGACATCACCCGCACCTACCCCGTCGGCCCGCTGACCGACAACGAGCGCCGCTATTACACCTGGGTGCTGCAGAGCCACATCGACATGGCCCGCGCGGTGTTCCTGGACTACTGCACCGGCTTTGCACTGGATACCTTTGCCCGCGGCCCGGTCTGGGCGCACAAGGTCAACTACCGCTGCGGCACCGGCCACGGCGTCGGCTTTATCTCCGGCGTGCACGAGGGCCCGCAGAGCCTGCGCCCGAACAACCCCGTGATTTTTAAGCCCGGCATGACCATCACCGACGAGCCGGGCATCTACGAGACCGACGAGGTCGGCATCCGCATTGAGAACGAGCTGGAGTGCATCGACCTGGGCGAGAACCAGTACGGCCACTGGCTGGGCTTTGCGCCTTTGACGCTGGTGCCCATCTCCACCGAGCCGGTCCTTGTGGACGAGCTGAGCCGCGACCAGATCAACTGGCTGAACGACTACCACGCCCACGTCTACGAGATGCTCAGCCCCCGCCTGAACGAGGACGAGAAGGTCTGGCTGAAGGAGAAGTGCGCGGCAATTGGCAGATAAACAGCTGACAGGTGTTTATCTTTTATATTCCTGTAGGGGCCGGACATGTCCGGCCCGCAACATAAACCGGAAAGCAGGTGCTTGCCGGTAAGCTGCGGGCCGGGCATGCCCGGCCCCTACGCATCAACAATGTTTTACCATGCAATAACGGCACACGTCCCCGGAACGGTCAAGACCGTTCCCTACAAAGCACCCGTGGACCCCGATCTGTAGGGAGGGGTCTTGACCCCTCCGCAGCTGCCGTTTGCCATTGTGACGCGGTAGGGGCCGGACATGTCCGGCCCGCAACATAAACCGCAAGCAAGTGCTTGCCGGTAAGCTGCGGGCCGGGCATGCCCGGCCCCTACAGAGCGGCATACTCAATGGCTATTTACTTCTCGCAGGCGGCGCTCGACTCCGTCGCCCCGCAGCCGTCGCAGTCACTCTCAAACCGGACGGCGTTCTTCGCCAGCTCGGGGTCAAGGCGCTGGGCGACCTGCATCATCAGGGCGCACTCCATCCGCTTGCGGAACACCTTGCAGCCGTACTCATACGTGCCGTGGATGTCGCCGGTAGCGTGCAGGGCGTTGGCCGCGCAGCCGCCCGCGCAGTACAGGCGTGCCCAGCAATCCTTGCAGTCGGGGCGGGCATAGACGTTGCACAGCTTGAACTCGTCGCGCAGGGCGGTGTTGGTCACGCCGTCCCAGACGTTGCCCAGCTTGTACGCCGGGTCGCCGACAAACTGGTGGCAGGGGTACAGGTCGCCCCAGGGGGTCACGGCCATGTACTCGGTGCCGGAGCCGCAGCCCGAAATACGCTTGTAGATGCAGGGGCCGTGCTTGAGGTCCAAAATATAATGATAGAACGTGATCGGCTTGCCGGCCTTCTGGCGGCGCAGCATGTCGTTGGCCAGCAGCTCATACTGGTCGAACAGCTTGGGCAGGTCCTCCTCGGTCAGGGCCTCGGGGGAGTCCGGCGGGGCGACAACCGGCTCCATGGACAGCTCGGTAAAGCCGAGGTCGTCGGCCATGTGGAACAGGTCCTTCGTAAAATCAACGTTGTGATGCGTAAACGTGCCGCGCATATAGTAGCCCTGGCCGCCGCGCGCCTTGACGAGCTTCTGGAACTTGGGCACGATGCGGTCATAGCTGCCGTTGCCCGCGAGGTCGACGCGGAAGCGGTCATTGACCTCCTTGCGGCCATCCAGCGACAAAACAACGTTGTGGCATTCTTTATTGCACCAGTCGATGACCTCGTCCGTGATGCCGATGCCGTTGGTCGTCATCGTGAAGCGGAAGTTTTTGTTGTACTTTTTCTCGATGCTGCGTGCATAGGCGACCAGCTGCTTGCAGACCTCAAAGTTCATCAGCGGTTCGCCGCCGAAGAAATCGACCTCGAGGTTGCGGCGGGTGCCGGAGTTTTCGATGAGGAAATCCAGCGCGCGCTTGCCGGTCTCGAAGCTCATGAGACCGGCCTCGCCGTGGAACTTGCCCTGCGCGGCGAAGCAGTAGCTGCAATTCAGGTTGCAGGTGTGGGCAACGTGCAGGCAGAGCGCCTTGACAACGTTGGAGCGGTTTTTGAAGTCAAAGGCGTGGTCGGCGTAGGCGTCGGGCGCAAACAGCTGGCCTGCGGCGGTCAGCTCGTCGATGTCGTCGAGCACGTCGCTGATGTCGGCGGCGGTCACATCGGCGCGGTCCGCGTACTTTTTGGCGAGGGCTGCAGCAGCCTGCTCCCGGCTGCTGCCTTGGTCGATCAGGGCGATGGCGTCATAGGCGACGTCATCCACCGCATGCACGCTGCCGCTGTAGACGTCCAGCACAATGTTGTAACCGCTTAATTTGTATTGATGGATCATGGTTTTCTCCGTTTTGTTATGGTGCAATGCGGCGGACAGCCACGGGCGGATATGGAATCCGCCCCTACGGCATTCCCCTTGTAGGGGCGCATTCTATATGCGCCCGCCGCACCCTTTTGTATCATAGAAAATGCCGGGCTGCCACACGGCATCCCGGCATCAAAGCCAGCAAAAATTACTTGTCGGTCTTCTCGCAAGGCTGGTTGGCAATGCCGCAGCTGGTCTTGCAGGCGCTCTGGCAGGAAGTCTGGCACTCGCCGCAGCCGCCGTTCAGCAGGCTCTTAGCCATGTCGCGGGTCTCGAGAGTCTGGATGTGCTTCATAAAACAGTCACCCCTTTATACATTTTAGAATTATTATTATTGTACACGGAAATCCGGGGTTTGTCAATAGGGGCAGAGGGAAAACAACAGACAGCGGGAGGCCCGTCGGCCGCCCTTTACAAATTACAAAACCGCAATCTCCTCCGCCCCGCTGCCGCCCGTATGCTTCAGCGCGGTTCCGGCCTGCTCCAATGCACGGCAGGCCGTCACCAGCTCTGCCGTCACTTCCTCCCCCGGTGCCACCAGCGGCACGCCGGGGGGATAGGCCCAGAGATACTCCGCGGCGGTCTCCCCCACCGCGTCCCGCATCCTTACGGCCCGCGCGGGGCGCAGCAGTGCCTCGGCAATCGTGCAGCGGGCCGCGCCGGGGGCGGGCAGAATATGCCGCGGGGCCGCGGGCGGGGCCGCCGTTTTGTCCCAGACGTACAGCACATCGGCCAGCCGTTCCAGCGCGTCGGCGTCGTCGCAGGGGCTGGTCATGGCCAGCACGTTCGGGCCGCAGACCATCTCGGGCTCAAAGCCGTCGGCCCGCAGGTACGCCGCCCCCTCTGCGCCGATTTGCAGAAAAATTTTGCCGCTGTCATGCGCAAAAAAGTCAGGATGCGCCGTCAGTGCGTCCGCGCCGCAGCACAGTATTTTTGTATTTTTCAGATCCCGCACCGCCGCGTCAAAGGCATCCAGCCGGGCGCGCCACGCGGCAAAGGCGGCCTCTCCCTCGTCGGCCAGCCAGCGGGTGCAGCCGTCCAGACTGACCATGAGCGGGTAGCTCGGCGAGCTCGTCTCGAACACGTCCAGCTGGCGCTCGACCCCGGCAGGGTCGGCCAGATCGCCGTTCAGCTGCAAAAACGCGGTCTGGGTCAGGCTGGGCAGCGTCTTGTGGGCGCTCTGCACGACCAGATCGGCCCCTGCGGCTACGGCCCCGCCGCGCCAGCCGTACCGGGCGGCAAAGGGCAGGTAGTGTGCACCGTGGGCCTCGTCCACCAGCAGCGGCACGCCGCGGGCGTGGCAGATTTCCGCGATAGTACGTATATCGCTCAAAACGCCCTCATAAGTCGGGCTGGTCAGGATCACGCAGCGGGCGTCGGGCGCAGCGTCCAGCGCGGCGGCCACATCGGCGGGGCGCACACTGCCGTAGATGCCAAACTGCGGGTCCACGGGCGGCGTGAGCCAGCGGGCCGTCAGCTGCCCCAGCTCAATCGCGTGGTAGACGGCCTTGTGGCAGTTGCGCGCCGCAACGACCGTGCTGCCGAACGGTGCCAGTGCGCGGATGCCCGCCAGCAGGCCGACGGTGGACCCGCCGACGAGGTACCAGCACCGCCGCGCGCCGTACAGCGCCGCCGTGCGGGCCATGGCGTCGGCCAGAATGCCGTCCGCGTCGTGCAGGTCGTCCGCACCGTCGATCTCGGTCAGGTCCCAGGCATAGCAGCCCAGCCCCGGTGCGGGCGGCACCCGCCGCTTATGCCCGGGCATGTGCAGCGGGTAACGCGCCGCGGATAGGGTTTCCAATTGTTGTTGCAGCGTTGATTTTGTCATATTTTTATACTTTTTATAAATAAGTGCAAGCTAAAAAGCCTCCCCTTTGAGGGGAGGTGCCCGCGGGGCGGAGGGGTGGGCGGGAGACACACACTTTACAGGTCTACACCCGGCCACCCCTCACCGCCTGCGGGCGGAGCTCCCCTCAAAGGGGAGCCTTTAAGAAATCTCAATTTCCGCCTTACTGCCCGCCCGCGTTTTGGTCACGTGGATCTGTCTCGTCAGGCGGTCCTGCAGCGCCTCGACGTGGGAGATGACGCCGATGAGCTTATCGCCCCCGGCCAGCCCGGCCAGCGTGTCCACGGCCTTTTCCAGGCTGTCGGAGTCCAGCGAGCCGAAGCCCTCGTCGATGAACAGCGTCTCGATGACGACGCCGCCCGCGTTCTGCTGGATCGTGTCGCTGATGCCCAGTGCCAGGCTCAGCGCGGCCATGAAGCTCTCGCCGCCGGACAGACTGCCCACGGGGCGGGTCTTGCCCGTGTAGGCGTCGAACACGTCGAGGTCCAGCGCGGTCTTGCCGCCGACGGCCTCGCTCTTGCGGCGCAGCAATCGGTACTGGCCGTCGGTCATGCGGGTGAAGCGCAGGTTTGCGGCCTCGACCACGCCGTCAAAATAGAACGCTTGTACGTACTGTTCAAACGGAAGTTTGATTTTTCCGGTCAAATTGCCGTTGATCGTTTTGGACAGATTGTCCCACATGGCACGCTTCTCGCGGGCGGCGGCGCTCTCCCGCATCGTCTTTTGCAGCGCGTCGATGGCGGCGCGGTTCGTGTGCAGACGGTGCACGGCGGCGTCCCGGGCGGCCATGGCGGCAGCGCGGTCCCGGCGCAGGCGGGCCAGCGCGTCCTGCAGCTGGGTCAGTGCGTCGGGGTTGTCGCGCTTGGGCATCGTCTCGCGCATCTGCTGCACGCGGGCGCTCGCGGCAGCGTGCCCGGCCTTGGCGTTGGCGGCGCGGCGGGTGGCCGCAAAGCGCTGCTTTTCCAGGTCTGCCAGCTGGCCGTTCAAAAGGTCGGCCTGCTTGGCCAGGCTGCGGGCGCGGTCCGTCTTTTGCTTCAGCTTCAGGTGGTCGGCCTGCAGGCCGCGCAAACCCTCGGTCAGGCTGGTCTGCTGGGCGGTCAGCGCAATTTTCAGCTCGTCGGGCGTCAGCTCGGCGGCGGGCTTGCCGGTGTAGCGGTCCCCGCGGCGCGCGAAAAATCCATCCGCGTCCCGCTGCAAAGCCGCCCGCAGCTCATGCGCGTGGGCGGCGGCATCACCGGCGGTGCGGCTGGCCGCGGCAGTGCTGCGGCGCTGGGCCGTCAGCGCCTTCTCCCGCTCCTCCAGCTGCTTTTCGGTGATGTGGTCCTTGGGCAGCGCGGCGATCTTCGGGTGCTTGGTGGAGCCGCAGACCGGGCAGGGCTTGCCCTTTTGCAGGTCCTTGGCCAGCAGGCCCGCGCGGTTGGCGTTTAATTGGCGCTGCATCGTGCTGTATTCTTCCTCGGCGCTGTCCAGTGCAGCCTGTGCGGCCACATACTCTGCCTGACGCGCGGCGGCGTCCTCGTCGGCTTTGTCGGCGTCCGCCAGATTTTGCAAGAGCTGCCTGCAGTCGGCGGAAAGCCCCTCGGCCAGCTCAATGCGGTGGTCGGTCTTGAGCAGGTCGGCCTCGGCCTGGCTCAGCGCGGCGCGGTCCGCCTCGTTTTTGGCAATATTCTCCTTCACGTTCGCCGTGCGCTTTTCCAGATCGGTCATAATGAGGTCGGTCTGGTGCTCCACATCGGCGGCGCGCTGCTCCTCGGCCACCAGCCCGGCCAGCTGGCGGCGGCGGGCGGCGCGTTCCTCGGCAATTTTCAGGCCGGCGTCACCGCGGGCGATCTTCTCGTCCAGCTCGTTCATAACGCTGGTCTGTCGTTTTTCGTTGGCGTCGTCGGCCTCCAGCAGCAGCCTGCCCAGCTCGGCGGCAGCCCCTGCGGCAAACGGGTCGCGCTCGGCCTGCATTTCGGCCAGGTCGGCGGCGGTCTCCTCGTCGGCGCCGTCACCGATCAGCGTGCCGACGTGCATCAAAAGTACATCGTCCAGACGCTTGCATTCCTCGTCGGCCTTACGGGCGTGCTCGACGGCGGCCTGACCCAGGCGCTGGTGGTCGGCGGTGTCAAAAATGCGGCGCAGGATGGCGGCGCGGTCCGCGGACGGCGCGTTGAGCAGCCGGGTAAAGTCGTTCTGTGCCAGCATCGACACCTGGGCAAACTGTTTGGCGTCGATGCCCAGCAGCTTGACCACGGCGTCGGTCACGGCTGACGCACCGCTGACCGGCTCGTCCGGCTCACGGATCAGCTCGGCCTTGGCGGGCACCTTGACCATGCCGGTGCCGCGCTTGGCGGCGCGCTGCTGGTCGGGCCAGCGGCGCACGGTGTAGCTGCGCCCGCGGTGGGTAAAGGCCAGCTCGACGCTCGTCTCGGCGTCGGGGGCGGCAAAATCACTGCGCAGCATCGTTGTTTTTCGGTTCTCACCGGAGGTCTCGCCGTAGAGCGCAAACGTGATGGCGTCAAACAGGGCGGTCTTGCCCGCGCCGGTGTCGCCGCCGATCAGAAACAGTCCGCTGCCGCCGAACGCCGAGAAGTCCAGCTCGGTGCGGCCCGCGTAGGGGCCGAAGGCGGTCAGGATCAGCTTTTGGGGTTTCATTCGCTTTTTGACGCCTCCTCGCGCAATCTTTTCACAGCCACGGTCTCCTCCACTGTCAGGGGGCGTCCGTTCATCTTGGTGAAAAAGTCCTGGAACAGCTCGACAAAGGGCTTGCCGCGCACGGCCTGGGTCATGTCCAGCGGGTGCGCGACCTCACCTTGGGGCAGGTAGTCGAGCCGCATGGCATTGGGATAGGCGGCGCGCAGCTGCGCCATGGCGTCGGGCAGCGGCGTCGGGTCGGTCAGGGTCGCCCAGATGTAGTCCTCGGTGTCGGTTGGCCGGGCGGTCAGCCGGGCCAGCGGGCCGGTCAGGTGGCGCATGGCGCGGCGGGGCGTCAGCGGCAGCTGCTCGATTTTTTCCACGCCGCGCTTGCCGACCCGCACGAGGGTGACGGATTTCTGCATCCCGCACTCGTCCAGATGGTAGCAGAGCGGCGCACCCGCGTAGCGCACGGCGTCGATGCCGACGCGCTGGGCGCGGTGGATATGGCCGAGCGCCGCATAGCAGAAGCCCGCAAACCGCGCTGCATCGATGGAATCCACCGTGCCGACAGTCAGGGGCGCGGTCTCGCTGCCGGAGAGCTGCGGCGGGCAGACGCCGGAGACCACCATCTGGTGGGCGACGAGCACCCGGCGCGGGGCGGCGGGCTCACAGACAGCCAGCGCCGCGCCGACGGCGGAGTCGTAGTCGGTGATGTCGGCGTCGGGCAGGTAGTGGCGCACCGTGGCCGCCCGCACAAAGGGCAGCAGCGTGAACTCGATGGGGCCGTGGCGGTCATTGAGTACGACCTGCTTGGGGCAGCCGGTGAAACGCCCGGCAATGTGTACGTTTTGTTCGGCCAGCAGACTGCTGGCAAAGTCGAGCCGCTCGGCGCTGTCGTGGTTGCCGGAGACGGCCAGCACCGGGATGCGGCGGGCGGCCAGCTGGGTCAGGAACCAGTCCAGCAGCGTGCAGGCCGCGGCGGGCGGCACCGGCGTGTCGTAGATGTCGCCCGCGATGACGACGGCCTCGACGCCGTGTTTTTCACAGAGGGTCAGAATTTGTTCAAGGATGAACCGCTGATCCTCCAGCATATCAAACCCGTTGACCCGTTTGCCCAGGTGCAGGTCTGCAAGGTGCAGAAATTTCATGGTGTATCTCCAGATTTTGCGTTTACCGCCACAGCTTCTCCCAGGTCGTGATGTCCAGCGTGGTGCCGGGCAGGACCTCCAGGGGGGCTGTCTCGGCCTTGCGGAAGCGGCACTTTTTGGCAAAGCCCTCGGCCTTCAGGTCGCGTGCCCACACCCGCATATACAGGCGGCTGCGGCCATCGCCCTCGGCCAGCTTCTGCGCATAAGCCACGATGCTGCGGCCAATGCCCTGCCCGCGGGCCTTTTCCTTTAAAAAAAGGCGGCTCAGGCACATGGCACCCGCGGGGCCGAGGTCGAGCGCGAAATAGCCCACCGGCTCGGTGCCGAGGTAGATCAAAAAGTAGTTGATGACGCCGCTGTGGATCTCGTCGTCGGTCAGGATGTCGCTCTGGTACTTATCGGCCAGTGCAGCGGCGACCTTGGGCGTCAGCTTGGTGTAATGCTGGACGAAAATCTCCTGCGCCAGCTCGGAAACCAGCTGGACGTAGCGGGTCTTGGTTACTTGCTTGAATGTCGGGTTCATAGTAACTCCTTTTGTTAAACATATGCTGCCGTAGGGGCGCATTCTATATGCGCCCGTGCAGCTTACGGCAGGTGCCGCGGGCGGATATGGAATCCGCCCCTACATTTATTCAATGGTAACGCTTGCCTTCGCCGGCATGCACGCGGCCCAGTCGCCCTCATTTTTCAGGGTGCCGAAGCCCTCGCACAGGTGGTCGGGGCAGGGGCTGTCTACAAAGGCGATGCCGCCGTTTTCCACCCGCAGGTGGATCGTGTACAGGCCGGTGTCAATGTCATATTCGGCGTTTTTACGCAGATCAATGCGCTGCTCGACCTGCGGGTCGCCGTAGCGCAGCACCGCCGTGCGGCCCGTGCCGCCGTGGTGGGCGGCCAGCCACAGCACCGCGGCCAGCGCCAGAATTACAGCGATAAACAGCAGATTTTTTCGTTTCTCGGTCATGGCTCTCTGTCAAATTCCAGTTCTTCGGTCAGGCCGTCATACCCGGCCACGGCGGCGGGGTACACGGTGCGCGCGGCGGCCAGGCCCGGCGCGGGGTCGGTCACGGCAGCGCTGTAGTGGGTCAGCCAGAGGCGGCGCACGTTGGCCGCGGCGGCCAGTGCGCCGGTCTCCCGGCAGGTGGCGTGGCCGTACAGCTCCGCCTTGGGCAGGTCGGCGTCGTCGGCGTAGGTCGCGTCCATGCAGAGCAGGTCGGCGTCCCGGGCGGCGGCCTCCAGCGCGGCGCAGGGGCGGGTGTCGGTGGCGTAGACCACCTTCAGCCCGCGGCGCGGCGCCCCCAGCACCTGCTCCGGCGTGCAGCCGCCGACGGGCTCGCCCCTTTGCAGCGTTTTCCAGTAGGGCATCGGGATGCCCGCAGCCCGCGCCCTTGCGGGGTCGAACCGCCCGGCGCGGGGCAGCGCAAGCACATAGCCGCAGCAGGGTACGCGGTGGGTCAGCGGGAACGGGGTGATTTTCAGCGTGTCTATGTGGAATGGTCCGTCTGCGACCTGCCAGCGCACCGGGTACGCCTGCGGCCCGGCCAGCGCCGTGACGGCCTGCGCCACAGGCTCGATGCCCTTGGGGCCGTAGATCATCAGCGGCTCGGTGCGGTTCAGGCTGCCCAAGGTCTGCAAAAGACCGGGCAGGCCCAGAATGTGGTCGCCGTGGTAGTGGGTCAGCAGCACCGCCGAAAGCCGATACGCGCTGACGCCGTACCGCCGCAGGCCGACCTGCGTGCCCTCGCCGCAGTCCAACAGCACGCTGCGCCCGCTCACCGTGACCGCGGCGGCGGCCAGTGCGCGGTCCGGCAGCGGCTGCGTGCCGCCCGTGCCCAGCAGGGTTACTTTCAGCATGTATGCACCTCTTTTCCAATACTTCCCCATTATCAAACGTATTATAGCACAAATCGGGCAGGCGGTAAAGGGGCGGTGCGGAAGCCTTCCTCCGAGGGGGAAGCCAAAAAAAGTTGAAACACCTCGCCCGTTTTTGTCGTATAATCTTTATGAAAGGGGGCGACGCCCATGACAGAGCACGAGTTGGACACCCTGCTGCGGGACTACGGCGGCGCGGTGCGGTCCGTCTGCCGGGCCATTCTGCCCGGCCACCCGCAGGACGCCGAGGAGGCCGAGGCCGACACATTTTACAAGCTCTGGCGCGGGGCACACCTGCCCGCAGGCGAGACCCACCGGCGGCGGCTGGTGGTGCGGACGGCGCGGCAGTGTGCCATTGACCGCTACCGTGCGCTGCTGCGCCGGGGCGAGACGCTGCCGCTGGATGACCGCGACGACGCCGAGCTGGCCGTTGCGCTGGAAAGCGAGCTGGAAACCCGCGAGCTGATGGCGCAGGTCATGGCACTGCCGCCGCCCGACGGGGAGCTTTTTCTGCGCAGGTACGTGTATGGCGAGACCGCGGCCCAACTGGGCGTACATTTCAACATGCCTGCCGCAACGGTGCGCACCCGGCTGCACCGCGCACGGCTGGCACTGCAAAAGCTATTGAAGGAGGGCTGACCTATGACCGAACTGGAACGCTGGATGAACGACCACCCGCCGCTGGCAGACGCCCTGACGGCGGAGGAAACCGCGGCGCTGCGGGCAAAAGTGCTGGCGCGCCGCCCAAGGGTGCATGTTTTGCGCGGCTGGCGGCTGGCAGCCGCGGCGGCAGCACTCTGCTTAGTGGCCGCGGGCGCGGTGGTGCTGGGGCTTTTCCACCCCATGAGCGCCGCCAACGAGACGAACGCACTGGTGCAGAAATACGGCGAGGTGCTGGACGAACCGCTGACCGCCGAAATCAACGGCCACACGGTCAGTGTAAAGGCGCTGCTGCGCGGGCAGTACACATTACGGATATTGTACGATGTGGATAATGCGCGCGGAATGGAAGGCGATGATTTGGTGTGGGACACCGCGAATTTTACGCTGTACAAGCCCAAAGGCGCCAGCGAGCGGAAGTGGGACTACGGCGCAAGCAACGTCGATGTCGGGCCGATCAGCGGCTATGCCGTCGGCCCGTGGGATGGCCGTTATGAAGCAAGCGAGAACGACACGCTATCCTGCTTTGTGGATATACCTCTTTTGTACGAGAAAGGCAACAATCGAACACTGTATATCGGCGACCTGACAAACTATAGCGCCAAGGCAAGCGTAAAAATCACGCTGCCGGATGCGCCCCCAACACTGACAGTGGATGTGAAGAAAACCATCGCACTGAAGGGTGGACACTGGTTCCATTATGATATGACCGACGAAGAAGCCGAGCAATATCCCGACGCAACGTTTGACATTCAAGAGGTTCGTATTGAACCGCTGGCGGTCAGCGTCATCGGCATGAATCACGGCAGTCTGCCGCTGGGCGATACCTCGCGGTACGATGTGCAGTCCCGCGTAAAGCTGTTCCGCGCCGACGGCACCGAGTTGACCTACGGCTGGGACGGGGAATTTTACAAGGGTTCCTATGGCCGCAAGAACAAAAATTCCGGACAGATGACCTTGCGTGTTGACAGCTACGACATCCTCGACCCCGAGGCCGTGGCATGGGTCGAGATCGACGGCGAACGCTTTGCGGTGGAATAAGTGGGAAAAGACGCTTGCGGGAAATGCCCGGGCGGCATATATGCCGCCCCTACGAACCGGCGGATGATTTGCGGCATTCAGAGGCAAACGCGGAGGGGTCAAGACCCCTCCCTACAGGCCTCCAAAAGCCTTCCCCCTTGGGGGAAGGTGGCCCCGCAGGGCCGGATGAGGGGGAAACTGCCCGGCAGCAGCCGTTTGCCTATAACGTGCGGGCCGGGCGTGCCCGGCCCCTACGAACCGGCGGATGATTTGCGGCATTCAGAGGCAAACGCGGAGGGGTCAAGACCCCTCCCTACAGGCCTCCAAAAGCCTTCCCCCTTGGGGGAAGGTGGCTCCGCAGGGCCGGATGAGGGGGAAACTGCCCGGCAGCAGCCGTTTGCTTATAACGTGCGGGCCGGGCGTGCCCGGCCCCTACGAACCGGCGGGGGCAAGCCCCCTCACAGAAACAAAAACTAAAAAAGCACCCGCATGGCGCGAACCATGCGGGTGCTTACTTTTTATGTCAGTATCAGCCGAACATATTGATCAGGATACCAGCGGCAACGGCAGAGCCGATAACACCGGCAACGTTGGGGCCCATGGCGTGCATGAGCAGGTAGTTGCGGGGGTTGTACTCCTGGCCGACCTTCTGGGAAACACGGGCGGCCATGGGAACGGCGGAAACACCGGCGGAGCCGATGAGCGGGTTGATCTTGCCGTGGGTGACAACGCACATGACCTTGCCCAGAAGAACACCGCCGGCGGTGCCGACACCGAAGGCGACGATGCCCAGAACGATGATCTCAACGGTCTGGATGTTCAGGAAGGTGGCGGCGTTGGTGGTGCAGCCGACGGAGAAGCCGAGGAAGATCGTGATGATGTTCATCAGCTCATTGCCGGCGGTCTTGGTGATACGCTCAACAACGCCGGACTCCTTCATCAGGTTGCCCATCATCAGGCAGCCGACCAGAATGGCGGCGTCAGGCAGGGTCAGGGCAACGATGATGGTGACGATGATGGGGAACAGGATCTTCTCGGTCTTGGAGACACGGCGGGGGGCCGTCATGACGATCTGACGCTCTTTTTCAGTGGTCAGAGCCTTCATGATGGGCGGCTGGATGACCGGCACCAGCGCCATGTAGCAGTACGCGGCAACCGCGATGGAGCCCAGCAGGTGCGGGGCCAGCTTGGTGGTAACGTAGATAGCGGTGGGGCCGTCCGCGCCGCCGATGATGCCGATAGCGCCGGCCTCCTGGTTCGTAAAGCCCAGGATCTTAGCGCCGACGAAGGTGAAGAAGATGCCCAGCTGTGCGGCAGCGCCCAGCAGCAGGCTGGACGGGCGGGCGATCAGCGGCTCAAAGTCGGTCATCGTGCCGATGCCGAGGAAAATCAGCGGCGGGTAGATGCCCAGCTTAACGCCTAAGTAGATATAGTCGACCATGCCGCCGGACGAGCCGAGCAGCGCCCAGTCGATGTGGTTGGTGGAGTTGATGAAGATGTCCATGTGGAAGATGCCGTCGAGGGGCAGGTTGGTCATCAGCATACCGAAGCCGATGGGCAGCAGCAGCAGAGGCTCAAACTGCTTGACGATGGCCAGATACAGCAGCACGCAGGCCACTGCCAGCATGACGGCGTACTTCCAGCCGCCCTCGGTGAAGAAGATCTGTGCCCAGCCGGACTTTGCAAAAATCTCTGCAATATTGGTAAAAATCGCACCCATTTCCGTACCTCCTTACATAAAGGGCGTCGTGTGCTCACGCACGCCGGCGTCGCCCCAGGCACCGCGGCGGGAACCGGCGGCAGGCTTGGAAACGCGCTTGATGCCGCGGATGACGGCATTGCCGCCGCACACAGAGGCCACGGCAGCGGAGATCGCGGCGATGATCTCGCCGGGAATGGAGCCGTTGTCAGCCTTGGCCGCAGGGGCGGCGGGCTTGGCGGCAGGGGCAGCCTTGGCAGCGGGGGCCTTCGGCGCGGCAGGCTTGCCGTTCTTCTTATTGTTGATGTTGTCGAAGATCTTGCCTTCCAGCGTGATGATGAGGCACAGGGCCACCAGCATCGCGAAAACCAGTGTGATGCTGGTCAGCACAACGGTACCGTCACTGGCTTCAAGGGCAAGAAGAGCTAGGTTGGGCATGGATGATCCTCCTTTGAATGGTAGCAGCCCCCGATAAAGGGCTATTTGATGATATTATAGCACAAAGAAAATTTTTTGGGTAGATTTTTTTACAAAAAAATGAATAAATTTGGGGAAATGTACAGATGGTGCATGTAGGGGGCGGCAGGTTTCGGCGGGGTGAGGGCACCCCGCCCTACGCACGGGTTTTAAGTGGGGTCGTAGGGCGGCCAGCCCTCTGGCCGCCGTGGCCGTTTGCGGCGGTGGGAGGGTGCCCGGGAGGGATGAATCCCTCCCCTACGGATTGAATCGTAAAAAGGATATGGCGATAAGCTGCGGGCCGGGCATGCCCGGTCCCTACAGGATGCACAATTTCTCAGCGGTATTTTCGGCTGGTTGTACAGCATTTTCTACAAATATGAATAAAATATGTCCCCACCCTCTTGACTAGGCCGCAACTCTGTGATAGCATAAGCGCAATGAAAGAACGGCAAAGGCGCCGGACAGTGTGATTCTGTCCGGCGCCTTTCTGTTTTGCAAAATAAGAGAGGGGTTCTGTTCTATGTACAATTCCGCAGACGTTACATGGACACTGGTTGGAGCGTTTCTGGTGTTCTTCATGCAAGCGGGCTTTGCCTTGTGCGAGGCTGGCCTGACCCGTGCAAAAAATACCGGCAATATTCTGATGAAGAATATGATGGATTTTTGTATCGGTACGCCGTGCTACTGGCTCGTCGGTTTCGGCATCATGTTTGCCGGTTCCGGTGCGCTCATCGGCGGGTTTGATCCGTTCATCCGCGGCAGCTATGACTTCGGCACGCTGCCGGTCTGGGTCTACGCGGTGTTCCAGACTGTGTTCTGCGCCACTGCCGCGACCATCGTCTCCGGCTCGATGGCCGAGCGCACGAAGTTCAGCGCCTACTGCTGCTACTCCGCCGCCATCAGCCTGATCGTCTACCCCATCTCCGGCCACTGGATCTGGGGCGGCGGCTGGCTGGCACAGCTCGGCTTCCATGATTTTGCCGGCTCCACCGCAGTTCACTTCGTCGGCGGCGTCACGGCCTGCCTGGGCGCCTGGATGCTCGGCCCCCGCATCGGCAAGTACAACAAGGCCGGTAAGGCCCGCGCTATCCCCGGCCACAACCTGACCGCGATGGCTCTGGGCGTTTTCATCCTGTGGTTCTGCTGGTTCGGCTTCAACGGCGGCTCCACCGTCAGCATGACCGGCGATGACACGATGGTTTCCGCAGGTCTGATCTGCTTCAACACCAACCTGGCTGCCGCACTGGCTACCGTTGCGGCGCTGATCGTCTCCTGGGTGCGCTACGGCAAGCCTGATGTCTCCCTGACCTTCAACGGTGCGCTGGCCGGTCTGGTCGCCATCACCGCGGGCTGCGACGTCGTTGACCCGTTCGGCGCGGCCATCATCGGCATCGTCGCCGGTGTGCTCTGCATCTTCTCGGTTGAGTTCTTCGACAATGTTGCCAAGATCGATGACCCCGTCGGCGCTGTCTCGGTGCACTGCATGAACGGTGCGTGGGGCACCATCGCCGTCGGCCTGTTTGCCACCGAGGGCGGCCTGTTCTACGGCGGCGGCTTTGCCAAGCTGGGCATCCAGCTGCTGGGCATTGTCAGCGTGGCAGCCTGGGTGCTGGCCACGATGTTCATCATCTTCACGGTCATCAAAAAGACCATCGGCCTGCGCGTCTCCGAGAAGGAGGAGATCGACGGCCTGGATTACCACGAGCACGGCCTGGCCAGCGCCTATGCAGGCTTCGCCATCAATGATCCGACCTACGCCGAGCTGGACGTGAACGAGAACACCGATCTGGGCGAGGACGACATCACCAAGGCCAGCCCCGAGAAGATCGCCGCCGCGGTCAAGGTCGTCAAGGACGCCCCGCTGCCCGCCGAGCTGGATTCCGGCATGCACAAGGTTTCCATCATCGTGCAGCTGGCCAAGTTTGAGACCCTGAAGAAGGCGCTGAACGACATTGGCGTTACCGGCATGACCGTGACCCAGGTCATGGGCTGCGGCCTGCAGAAGGGCAGCGGCGAGAAGTACCGCGGTGCCGAGGTTGACGCCACGCTCCTGCCGAAGGTCAAGGTCGAGGTCGTCGTGAGCAAGATACCCGTGGATAAGATCATCGACACGGCCACGAAGGCCCTGTACACCGGCCACATCGGCGACGGCAAGATCTTTGTCTACAATGTGGCAAAGGTCGTAAAGGTCCGCACCGGCGAACAGGATTACGCCGCGCTGCAGGATGTAGAGTAAACGTCTCCCTATTATAATAAGGTATAAAGGTCAGTAAGCCAGCCCCTTCCGAAGTGGGATTCGGAAGGGGCTGGCTGTTTTGTGGGTAGAATCGCGGCGGGAGGTGGACGGCGGGGGATGAATTTTTCCCTGCGGGCGGAACATTGACGGGATTTAACGTGAAGCGGCGGAGGGGTCAACGCTTGGCGGCGCACAACGAGCGCCGCCAGTTTGCTTCGCAAACACGCTCGTGCGGTTGTTTGCCCCGCAGGGGCAAACATTGCTCGCTCCCCAGTTTCGCTGCGCTCAACTGTGGCCCCGCGCTCGCAACCCCGCAACACCCGAATTTAAGGTGGAGGAAGGGGCGGGGGCGTTAAGAACGAAAAGTAATACTGCTTTCG
>OGIO01000507.1_pt1 | contig 47393 bp, 43 predicted proteins | sample 1571841 | NCBI WGS metagenome assembly OGIO01 (sample SAMEA2582111, study PRJEB24529) | metagenome | biome: Human gut stool | place: China | collected 2011
GCTGTAATAAATATATTATAGACGTTATTTATGTGGTTGTCAATTTCAGAAAAAAGATATTGACTTGAAATATTACAATGGTAAGATTTAGAAAAGGCAACAAAAAGAAAAGAACCAGAATCACAACGGAGAGGTTTGAATGATCATGGTTTTGTTTATGTATCGGAATAAGAACTGCATTTTTTTTCCAGCATTTTGAAATTACAGCATCTTGCAGCAAGGGAAGAATCCGGCTTGGCAATGCACTTCTGGTATAATTTCAGGGCTTTGTTTTGCAGAGTGTCCTGAACATTGTCAATCAGGGCTTTTTCTTTCTGGAGAAGGTAAACATAGTCGGTTTTTTCCTTTTCGTTGCTGAAAGAACGGAAATTTTCTACCTGATTATATTTTAACTGAGTAAGGTAGTTATCAGGAACCGGAATCATATTATTGATATTCAATACAGCATAAAGATATCCGGTGGATTCATCCTGGAGTTTGTGGAAATCCAGACTGTTGGACATCTTCTGATGTTTCGGTTTTGCAGAGGAAATAGGGACATAGTAGTGGAAATCTCCGATAGTAAGAAGAATTCCCACATGGAGTTTCAAACGTTCCCCATACTCCGCATATCCGACACGGGAATCAAACTGTGTCAGGTAATTTATATATTTTTTATCGACAACGTACCAATCCATAGAGCCTCCTGAAAAGTAAAAAACGGGTGGATTGCTCCACCCGCTGCTGTTAACCGATTGTTTTAATTGGACAATCTAACCGCTTTTAAACGAGCATTTTAACTGGACGCTCTAACCGCTGCACAGATATTTCTATCTGTGTTTTTATTATATGCAATTTACAGCAAAAAAGCAATGCTTTTAATTGCTAAAATTTTATGAACTTTTTTCGATATTTATGGAATCAATTTTATCACAGACAGGAACAAAAAGAAAGAGAGGGATAGCAGATGGGTATAAAATGAAAATTTCAAACCTTTCCCCCCATTTTGGAAATCTATTGCATACTTTCACTATGCAGTATAAAATAAGTGTTCAGAGGAATGTAGAGACGGTATGTTTATTGTCCAAACTTCATGAAGCGAAGCATCAATGTGAAACTGGATATGGATGAACTGGATTTGACTGCGGCTGAGAGCAAAGTTACTTATGAGGAGATTAAGTCTTACGTGGCAGAGCATTATGATGGAATGAAAGTTTCAAATCTGTATATTGCACAGGTTAAAGCTAAGTATGGAATCATAGAGCGTGAGAATTACAATAAAGCAAAGTCGGATGATGCCAGACAGCCTAAGTGTCCAAAGGAGAAGGAAGAGGCAATCGTAGAGGCACTGAGATATTTTCAGATGATTCCAAGTGAAACATAGGATGATTCGGCTTATAAGAAAGAGAGAATTTAACTAATGCTATTGAGCCTTCAGACATTGGGAATAAAACCTGATGTTCGGAGGCTTTTTGTTCATGACAATAGAATGTTTGCGGAGCGTGCATTCTATTGTTATACAGAAAAATTTTTCGTGGATATAATAAACATGACATATAGTTGTCGTGTTGTGTTAGATATGATATGTATGGAGTGTAAGAAACGATGAAAATAGATAGACTTATCGGTATATTGTCAATCTTACTGCAGGAAGAAAAGACAACGGCTCCTGAACTGGCAGAAAGATTTGAGGTATCTCGAAGGACAATAAATCGGGATATTGAAGACCTTTGTAAAGCAGGTATTCCTATAAAAACTGCACAGGGTACCGGTGGTGGTATCAGTATTATGGATGGATATCGTATGGACAGGACGATTTTGAGTTCCAAAGATATGCAGATGATTCTTGCGGGTTTGCGGAGTCTTGACAGTGTGAGCGGAAGCAGGTACTACAGTCAGCTGATGGAGAAAATCCAGACCGGATCATCAGAGTTCATCAGTGGAAGAGACTCTATGCTGATTGACTTATCTTCATGGTATAAGGGTTCTCTTGCTCCAAAGATCGAGGTAATACAGAGTGCAATAGAAAACAGGCGCATCATACGATTTAAGTATTATGCTCCGTCCGGAGAGAGCAACCGAAGGGTAGAACCATATTATCTGGTTTTCCGGTGGTCGAGCTGGTATGTATGGGGGTGGTGTTTAGAACGTAAAGATTACAGGCTGTTCAAACTGAACCGTATGGATTGTGTTGTTGAAACAGACCATGGATTTCTGCGCAGAGAAGTACCAATGCCGGATTTGTCAAATGAGAAGATATTTCCGGGTGGGATAAAGGTAAAAGCTCTTTTCACACCGAATATGAAGTGGCGGCTGGTTGAAGAATTTGGACCGAACTGCTTTACAGAAACAGACGATGGAAGGCTGCTCTTTTCAGCAGACTATACGGATATGGAAAACCTTGTGACATGGCTTATGACATTTGGAGCAAAAGTAGAGGTGCTTGAGCCGGAAGAAGTGCGGGACATTATTCGCAGGAATGCAGAGGAAATATTAAAAATCTATGGAGGATTAGGAAAATGAGATTAGACGGTTTGGGGTTGTTTGTTGATGATATGGCAAAGATGATTCGTTTTTACAAGGATGTTCTCGGATTTGAAATTAAGGAAGAAGAGAACACTTCCAATGTTTATCTTGTGAAAGACGGAACACTTTTTTTACTGTATGGACGGAACGATTTTGAGAAGATAACAAACCGACGATATGAGTATATCAAGGGTTTGAATGGTCATTCTGAAATAGCGCTATATGTTGATACTTTTGAAGAGGTGGACGAGGCATACAAGAAGGCTGTGGAAAATGGTGCAACATCTGTGCTTGAACCGGAACTTGAACCTTGGGGACAGAGAACCTGCTATATTGCTGATCCGGAAGGAAATATGATAGAGATTGGTTCCTGGAATAAGCCTTATGAAGAGAAGGACTTAGAGGGGGTGTAAAGGATATGGCTTTTGACTACAAGAAGGAATATAAAGAATTTTATATGCCAAAAGGCACATCGTCTATCGTAACTGTTCCGAAAATGAACTATATAGCGGTAAGGGGAAGCGGCAATCCAAATGATGCAGACGGAGAATACAAGCAGGCTATCGGACTTCTGTATGGAATTGCATTTACGATTAAAATGAGCAAAAAGGAAGATCATCAGATTGATGGATATTTCGATTATGTCGTGCCGCCATTAGAGGGATTCTGGTGGCAGGGTGAGCGGCGTCCGGGGGACGCCATGCTGCGAACCGACCGAGCCGGCAGGCGAGACGGAGTATCCGGAATTGATTATGCTCGTAAGGAAGATTTTAAGTGGATCTCTGTTATTCGACTGCCGGATTTTGTTACCAGGGAAGATTTCGACTGGGCTGTCAGGAAAGCTACGGCAAAGAAAAAACAGGATTTTTCTAAGGTTGAGTTTTTTTCCTATGAGGAGGGCTTATGTGTACAGTGTATGCATATCGGAGCGTATGACGATGAGCCTGCTACGGTAGATGCAATGCACAGATTTATGGAAGAACAGGGATATACACTTGATATAACGGATCAGAGAATGCACCACGAGATTTATCTGAGTGATGCGCGGAAGGTGGCACCCGAGAAACGCAAGACTGTGGTCAGACATCCGATAAGGAAGGCTTAAAGGTATGGAATATATTAGAGTTACGAAAGAAAATCTTGAAAAGGAGCACATTTGCTGTGCCATTTCCAACAATAAAGATATTCAGGTATCATCAAAGAAGGCATGGCTTGCGGATAGATTTGATGAAGGTCTTGTGTTTCTTAAGAGTGTAGAACGCGGCAAGTGCTTTATTGAGTACATACCTGCGGAGTGTGCATGGAATCCAATCGAAGCACCTGGTTATATGTATATCATTGTGGAGCATCCAGTAAGGATGCAGGGAAGAAACTTTGTGCCATTAATCAGATTACAGAGACAGCAATCATTCATCCGGTAATAGACAGATTACTTTCATTGTCAGATAAAAAGATATAATTAGCGGTCATATTCTGACCGAAAAAATGATATTATGAGGTGGTAAGAATGACTAAAGAAAAGATAAAAGTGTATCTTTATACCCGTGTCTCTACGGTGTGCCTGCTATCAAAAGCTGTCGACTGATACAAAACATGTTTACTAAATGATGAAAAATTATTGAACAACCAGGAAAACGGCGTTAGAATTTATGAAATTTTAAAATAAATATCCAGCAAAACAATCGAAAGGTTGCGACGCAAAGCTATAGGGCCTGTAAAATGGCGGCTGGTTGCACACTTAAAGGTAATGGGAGCGCTATAGGATCATCGACTATGGTGCTCCTTTTGGTTTTTTCCTGTCTATGGCTTTTCGCCGGAAATCACAAACATGAAGAGAAGAACAAATAAAATCAAAAAGATGATGACAGCCGGGCTTGTGTGCACGACTATGATACTGACTGTGGGGTGCGCAGAACAGACAGTTGTAAAGGAACAGGAAGCGGAATCCCTGCCGGTCATTGTTGTTGGAAGTGACAATTATCCACCGTTTAACTATTTGAATGCGGATGGGGATCCCACGGGAATTGATGTGGAACTGGCAAAGGAAGCATTTTACAGAATGGGATATGAGGCGGAATTCAAGCTGATCAACTGGGAGGATAAAAAGGAATTGTTGGAGTCCGGGGAGATCGACTGCATCTGGGGCAGCTTTTCCATGGACGGGCGCGAAGAGGAATATCAGTGGGCAGGACCATATATGACGAGCTATCAGGTGATCGCAGTGAGGACGGACAGTGATATTTATTCTCTGCAGGATCTGGAAGGAAAGACAGTGGCTGTGCAGTCAACCACAAAACCGGAAGAACTATTTCGGAAACATGAAGATACCAGGATCCCGCAGCTTGGAAAGGTATTGTCTTTACGGAATCGGGATCTGATCTACACATTTTTAAGCAAAGGATATGCAGATGCAGTGGCAGCACATGATACGGCGGTAAAGCAGTTTATGAAGGACTATGATATGGAGTATCGGATCCTGGAGGAGCCGCTTCTGGTGGTGGGACTTGGTGTGGCATTTGATAAAAAGGATGACCGTGGATTGGCGCAGAAGCTGACAGAGACTTTCGAAGAAATGCGTGAGGATGGCACGATGAAGGAAATTGTCGGAACATATATGGAAGATACAGACTGTTATCTGGAGGTACGAACGGATGAAACTTAAAAAATCATCTGCATATTTATCATACAGGATCTGGGCGTTGGAAATTGTATCAGGAATCATACTTCTTTGTCTGGCATTCTGGATCAGCATTCATGCAGATATTTCCAATGCTGCGCAACGCCTTTGCAGCACGGTAAATTATGTGAAGGAACAGTGTAATAATAATCAGAAAATGGAGCTGGCATCAGAGACCAAGAGCCTGATGCGAATCATGGAAAGTGCAGAGTATATTAATTGGAATCTCGCCAGTGATATGGAAAAGAGTGGGTTTGAGGAACCGGATCAGACACTGCTGGAAAATTATGCAAAAGAAAGTTATGTAACAGGCATTCTGCTGCTGAGCCCACAGGGAGCAGTGGAGCAGGAGTATCATACGGATGAACGGAATGTCTGGGATCTATACGAAAATATTGATGCGGAAGCACTTCTGGATGTATGGAATTTCCCAGAGAAGACGTATGCATCCAGAGTTGACTGCGAGGATGGTTCCCACATTGACCTGGCAGCAGTGGGAAGAACGGACAGGTCAGGAATCCTTGTTGCCTTTTACCATACATCCAAGGAGTACTGCCACATTTTTGTCAATTCTATGGAGCAGCTTCTGACTGGATACTCTGTGAAACACGATGGAACGATAGTGATCAGCAATGGTGAAGAGATCGTGGCGTCCAATGACAGCAGACTTGTGGGGGTCAGCATGGATGACAACGAGATTCTGCGGACCATCAGAAGACGTGCAGAAGGATCGAAGCTTGTTCATGTCAGAGATGGCGGTGACACCGGGGGCAGAAGCTTTGGACTGATGGAACAGAGCCGGAATTATTATATTTATGCCTACATGCCGGAGCGGGAAGTATTCAACAAGACGCCTCAGAATATGTTGTTTGTAGCTTTGGCATATCTGCTTGTTCTGATCATTGTCAACATGGTGAGATGGCAGACAGAGCAAAAATATCAGAAGCAGAAACTTCAGATCCAGCAGGAATATGCTCAGAGATTGGAAAATAAGAATCTTCAGCTGGAAGAGTCTGTCAAAAGAGAGATAAAAGCAAATTCAGCCAAGACAGACTTTCTGGCCAGAATGACGCATGATATCAGGACACCGCTGAATGGAATCATTGGTCTGCTGAAAATGGAAGAGATTCATCCGGACGATCTGGAACTGCTCCATGCGAACAGAGAGAAAATGCTGGTGTCTGCGGATCATCTGCTGTCGTTGATCAATGATATGCTGCAGATGAGCAAGCTGGAAAATGACGAAATAGTTCTGACGCAAGATGCCATGGATCTGAATGCCTTGTTGATGGATGTGGTCACAATTGTAGAACAGCGTGCAGCGGATGCAGGAATTACGCTGGAATATGACAAAGCATCAGATAAGGTTCTGTATCCTTATGTATACGGAAGTCCGCTTCATGTGAGACAGATTTTCTTGAATATCTATGGAAATTGTATTAAATATAATCGGATAGGCGGAAAAGTCATTACGCATCTGGATTATCTTGGAACAGCAGATGGGATGGTGCATTACAGATGGATGATCTCTGATACGGGAATTGGAATGAGTGAGAACTTTCTGGAGCATATTTTTGAACCATTTGTCCAGGAACATTCTGATGCAAGAAGTGTCTACCATGGAATAGGTCTGGGGATGGCAATTGTGAAAAGACTGATAGACGAGATGAATGGAACCATTCAAGTGACCAGCCAGGAAGGAAAAGGATCTACGTTCGTGGTTGTTCTTCCGTTCAAGATTGCAGAAAAAGAAAAGGTTGTGCAGCCAGAAGCTGCTACAGGAGAAGCCTCGATCAGAGGTCTCCATATTCTCCTTGCGGAAGATAATGAACTGAATGCAGAGATTGCGGCGAGATTGTTAAATGATGAAGGAGCAACGGTTCAGGTGGTTCGTGATGGGCAGCAGGCCATTGATGCATTTGCATCCCGGCCCCAGGGAACTTATGATGTGATACTGATGGATATTATGATGCCGAAGATAGATGGATATACGGCTACAAGAGTCATTCGTTCTACAAACCGGCAGGATGCAAAGGCCATTCCGATCATTGCCATGACAGCCCATGTTTTTGATGAGGACGTGAAGCAGTGTCTGGAGGCAGGCATGAATGCACACCTGCCAAAGCCACTGCAGATGGAGAAGGTTGTTTCCACCATTGCAAGATTGTGTAGGAGAAAATAGTAGATGAAAGTATCAGGAGTCTCCGCGTAACAGGGCAATCTCCTCCTTGTAGGGAGCCCGGGTATTCTTCTTGTCGCCATCAATGGGAATCCATGGGGTCTCAAGGATCTTCGGTACATCAGCAAAATCTGGATGATGTACTATATAGGATAGTGCATCAAATCCGATGTACCCTTTTCCGAGGTTTTCATGTCGATCCTTGTGGGCTCCACATGGATTTTTGCTGTCATTGATGTGGAAGGCAGCAATCTGATCTTTGCCGAGAATATGGTCAAAGGTATCAATTACACTGTCAAAATTGTTGATAATGTCATATCCGGCATCGTGAGTGTGGCAGGTATCAAAGCAGACCCGGAGACGGTCTTTTTTCACCACACCATCATAGATCTGAGCCAGTTCTTCAAAAGTGCGTCCGATCTCAGTGCCTTTTCCGGCCATGGTTTCAAGAGCGACCAGACAGCTGGTATCATCCGTGAGCACTTCATTCAGTCCCTTGACAACAGATGCAATACCGGCTTCTACACCAGCCCCTACATGCGCACCGGGATGAAGAACCATGATATTGCTTCGGCAGGCATCGGCACGGGTCAGCTCCAGCCGGAGAAAATCAGTGGCAAGCTGGTAAGTGTCCGGGTTTATGGTATTTCCAAGATTGATAATATAGGGTGCATGGATGATAAAATCATGGATATCATTTGCCTCCATGAGTTTCCAGGCGGCGTCAATATTTAATTCGCTGATATCTTTACGGCGGGTATTCTGGGGTGCGCCGGTATAGATCATAAAGGTGTTTGCTCCGTAGGATAGTGCTTCCTCTACGGATCCCAGCATCATTTTTTTGCCGCTCATTCCCACATGGGAACCAAGTTTTAACATAGGTGTCCTCCTCTTAGCGTTCATACATGTAATGTCTCTATTTTACACAAGCATGACCAGTCCTGCAAGTCTGAAACATGTATAGTACAGGTCCATCCGGCTTGACAAATACCACCATTTTCCCTATACTTAATTAAGTTTCGAGGTGTACAATGAATATACAGATAATTGCGGAAATAATGGGAACCGTCGCATTTGCCATCTCTGGAGCCATGCTTGCCATTGAACGGAAAATGGACCTGTTTGGTATCGTGTTTTTGGGGATTGTAACGGCAGCCGGAGGCGGTTTTATCAGGGATATGACACTGGGGATCGTGCCGCCTGCCATGTTTTCCAGTCCAATGGTCCTGCCGTTGGCGATTCTGTCGTCGCTGGCAGTGTGTGCGCTGGTTGCCTGGCTCTATAAGGGATCTGATGAGGAACTTCATGGAGAACGGTTTCAGTGGATCCTGAACTTTACAGATGCCATCGGTCTTGGACTGTTTACGGTGGCAGGAGCCAATACGGCCATTGACAGTGGCTATGGGGCCTATCATGCTTATGTGCTTTTCCTGGGAATGCTCACGGGTGTGGGCGGCGGAATGTTCCGGGACGTGCTGGCAGGAATCATGCCTGCGGTGCTCAGAAAGCATGTATATGCCTGCGCATCCTTGGTGGGTGCGATCTGTTACCTGGGACTTTTATGTGTAATGCCAAGAGGATATGCCATGTTTGCAGGTGCTGTGATCGTGGTTGTGATCCGTCTGCTGGCAAGTCATTATAAATGGAATATACCAAGAGTGATGTAAACGAATAAGGAGGATAAAGTAGATGAAGAAAATGCTGGATCTGTTATCTGCAGAAGTTGCAAAAGCTTTTGCTGAAGCAGGTTATGATGAAAAATATGCCCGTGTCAGTCTGTCCAATCGACCGGATCTGTGCGAGTATCAGTGTAATGGTGCCATGGCGGCAGCCAAAGAGTACCACAAGGCACCGATCATGATCGCCAATGCAGTTGTGGAAGCTATGCAGGGATCTGAGGTGTTTGGAGAAGTCCAGGCGGTGAATCCGGGATTCATCAATATGAAAGTGAACAACGAGTACCTGAGTCAGTACCTGAATGGTATGGAGAAGGATGAACGGATGGGCTGTGAGAAAGCAGAGAATCCGAAGACTATTATGATCGATTACGGCGGACCTAATGTGGCAAAGCCGCTGCATGTAGGACATCTCCGGTCTGCGATCATTGGTGAGAGTGTGAAGAGGATCGCCTGCTTTGCAGGACATAAAGTGATTGGCGATGTGCATCTGGGAGACTGGGGTCTGCAGATGGGACTGATCATTACTGAGCTTCGCGAGAGAAAGCCGGAGCTGGTATATTTTGATGAAGCATATGAGGGAGAGTATCCGGCAGAAGCACCGTTTACCATCTCTGAACTGGAGGAAATATATCCGACAGCCAGCGGAAAATCCAAGCAGGATGAAGCATACAAAGAGGCTGCCATGCAGGCAACTTATGAGTTACAGCATGGAAGAAGAGGCTATCAGGCTCTTCTGAAGCATATTTTAAATGTGTCTGTCACAGATTTGAAGCGTAATTATGCAAACCTGAAAGTAGATTTTGACCTGTGGAAGGGCGAGTCTGATGCACAGCCATATATTCCGGATATGGTACAGAAGATGAAAGATGGCGGATATGCTTATGTGAGTGATAATGCGCTGGTCGTTGATGTGAAGGAAGATACAGACACCAAGGAAGTACCGCCTTGCATGCTGCTCAAATCTGATGGAGCTTCTCTGTATACGACCACGGATTTGGCTACTATTGTAGAGCGTATGAAGCTCTACAACCCGGATGAGATCATCTATGTGGTAGATAAACGTCAGGAAATGCACTTTATCCAGGTATTCCGCTGTGCAAGAAAATGCGGACTGGTAACGGATAAGACCGAACTGAAATTCTTAGGCTTCGGTACTATGAATGGAAAAGACGGCAAACCGTTCAAGACCAGAGATGGTGGCGTCATGCGTCTGGAATATCTGTTAAAGGATATCAACGAGGAGATGCTCAAGAAGATCCAGGAAAGTCGTCCTATGGAGGAGAAAGAAGCAGAGGAGACTGCGAAGATCGTAGGTCTGTCCGCAGTCAAATACGGAGACTTATCCAATCAGGCTTCTAAGGATTATATTTTTGATGTGGAGCGTTTCACTTCTTCAGAAGGAAATACTGGTCCTTACATCCTGTATACGATTGTAAGAATCAAATCCATCCTGAGAAAATATGAGGAGTCCGGCAAGAAGGCGGGCGAAGGAAAGATCGGAGCAGGCAGAAGCGACAGTGAGAAAGCACTGCAGCTGGAACTGTCCAAGTTTAACAGTGTGATGGAAACTGCATTTGAAGAATGTGCACCTCATAAAATCTGTGCTTATATTTATGATCTTGCCAATGCTTTCAACAAGTTCTATCATGAGACCAAGATTCTTGCAACAGATGATATGGAAGCACAGTCTTCATGGATCAGCCTTCTTCTGCTGACCAGACGGGTGCTGGAGACCTGCATCGATGTTCTTGGATTTGAAGCACCGGAGAAGATGTAAGATGAAGAAAGATCGTACAAAACTGTCTGTTTATCATCTGTGGCGTGCGATATATCCCATGCCCCTGTATCAGCTGATACAGGGGCTGGTTTTATCTGCGGCCGTGTTTTTCTTATTTTCTATGGGAATTGGCGATGGATCTTTGACCACGCTGATGAAAGTGTTTCCGGATATAACCGTGGTCTATCTGATGATCAGCGGAGTTCTGTCTATCCTGTTGTTTGGATGGATCTACCACAGGGATGTACAGGAACGTAAAAACAGGGCAATCTGGGAAGAGCATACGCATCTGGGAGCGGGGACAATTCTTCTGATCATGCTGGGAGGTGCCGGAGTGGCACTGGCAGGCAATCAGCTGGTGAATCTGACTCCGCTTATGGAACTGTCGGAAAATTATGTGGAGACCAGTGAAGCTCTCAGTGCCGGCAATGCCTGGCTGGAACTGTTCTGTGTAGGTGTTCTGATGCCGGTGGCAGAAGAAGTGGTCATGAGAGGTCTGGTATATGGAAGACTTCGGGATATGATGAGACCACTTCCGGCAATCCTGTGGAGTGCGTTGTTTTTTGGACTCTTTCATGGAAATCTGGTGCAGGGAGTCTATGCCACGGCCTGCGGCATCTACCTGGGCTGGATCATGGAACGGTTCCGCACGATCAAAGCAACTGCGGTGGCACATATTGCTGCAAATGCGTTCATCACGATCCTGTCGGCTACGGCATTTTATCAGGAACAGTATGTGAACAGTGTCAAGTTCTGGGTGTTGACAGGTATTGGTGTGATTGCACTGGTTGTTGCAATATGGAAGCTGAGAGAAGGATATAATATTCAAGATAATTTAGAAAATAACGAGGACTGAGTAAGATCAGTCCTTTTTTTGACTAAAAAATTTATGTTTTTTAAAAATCACGGACTTTAAATTGTTTGTATCAAAAAGATTAGAAAAGAAAATAACTGAAAATCAAATAAAATTTCGGATAAAAATCACTGTTTTCAAATAATCAGATAATTACATGGAGAAAGTGGATTTACAAATGAAAAAAATGGGTGTACACTTTATAAAAATCGCAAACAAAACAAGAGATACAAAGAGAAAGGTATAGCTTATGAAGGAACAAAGAAGTCAGGAATGTCCAGAACAGCAGGAAATGTATGATCCGAGCTTTGAACACGATAACTGTGGTATCGGAGCAGTGGTCAACATCAAAGGAATCAAGTCACATAAGACCGTAGAAGATGCCTTAAGCATCGTGGAGAACCTGGAGCATCGTGCAGGTAAAGATGCAGAAGGAAAGACCGGAGACGGTGTAGGTATCATGGTTCAGATCTCCCACAAATTTTTCTCCAAAGAATGCGAAAAGCTTGGAATTGAGCTTGGCGGAGAGAGAGAATATGGTATTGGAATGTTTTTCCTGCCGCAGGATGAACTGAAACGCAATCAGGCAAAGAAGATGTTTGAGATCATCGTGGAGAAGGAAGGCATGAACTTCCTTGGCTGGAGAGAAGTGACCACTAATCCGAAGGTGCTGGGAAGCAAAGCACTGGAGAAGATGCCAAGCATCATGCAGGCATTTATCCAGAAGCCGGAGGATGTGGAAAAGGGACTGGATTTTGACCGGAAGCTCTATATTGCAAGACGAGTATTTGAGCAGTCCATCGAAGATACTTATGTGGTATCCTGTTCCAGCCGTACTTTGATCTACAAAGGTATGTTCCTGGTAGGACAGCTTCGTTCCTTCTTCCAGGATCTGCAGAGTCCGGATTATGAGAGTGCCATTGCACTGGTCCACTCCCGTTTCTCCACCAACACAATGCCAAGCTGGGAGCGAGCACATCCATATCGATTCCTGGTGCATAATGGTGAGATCAATACCATCAAAGGTAATGCTGATAAGATGCTGGCACGTGAGGAAACCGTAGAATCTGCACATCTGAAGGGAGAATTCCACAAGATTCTTCCTGTTATCAGTGCTTCCGGTTCTGACTCTGCTATGCTGGATAATACGCTGGAGTTTCTGGTTATGAGCGGTATGGATCTGGCACTGGCAGTGATGATCCTGATACCTGAGCCGTGGCTGAATAACCGTACCATGTCTCAGAAGAAAAAGGATTTCTATCAATATTACGCAACTATGATGGAGCCGTGGGACGGTCCGGCTTCCATTCTGTTCACAGATGGAGATGTGATGGGAGCAGTTCTCGACAGAAATGGACTTCGTCCTTCCAGATATTATGTAACTACCGATGATCAGCTGATCCTGTCATCTGAGGTAGGTGTGCTGGATATTGATCCGTCCAGAATCGTAGAAAAAGAGCGTCTTCATCCTGGTAAAATGCTGCTGGTTGATACCAAGCAGGGAAAAATTATTGATGATGACGAACTGAAAGAATATTATGCAAACCGTCAGCCCTATGGTGAGTGGCTGGATCACAACCTTGTAAGTCTGTCCGACCTGAAGATCCCGAATCAGCGGATCGAGGAGTATACTCCGGAAGAACGAGCAAGACTGCAGAAAGCATTCGGCTACAATTATGAAGATGTGAGAAATTCCATTATGAGCATGGCATCTAATGGAAGTGAGGCAACTTCTGCCATGGGTATTGATGTGCCACTGGCTGTATTATCTGAGCATCATCAGCCGCTGTTCAATTATTTTAAGCAGCTGTTTGCGCAGGTAACCAATCCGCCCATCGATGCGATCCGTGAGAAGATCGTGACCTCTACCACCATTTATGTTGGAAAGGCTGGCAACCTTCTGGAGGCAAAACAGGAGAACTGCTGTGTGATGAGGATCAACAATCCGATCCTGACAGAGACAGATCTTCTGAAGATCAAAAATATGAAAGAGCCGGGCTTTAAGGTAGAAGTCCTGCCAATTATCTATTATAAAAATACCAGTCTGGAAAAAGCGATTGACCGACTGTTCGTGGAAGCTGACCGTGCATATCGTGATGGCGTGAATATTTTGATTCTGTCTGACCGCGGTGTGGATGAGAACCATGTGGCAATCCCGTCTCTGCTGGCGGTATCCGCTCTCCAGCAGCATCTGGTACGGACCAAGAAGAGAACATCCGTGTCCATCATTCTGGAGTCCGGTGAACCAAGAGAGGTGCATCATTTTGCAACCCTGCTGGGCTATGGTGCCTGCGCAGTCAACCCGTATCTGGCACATGAGAGTATTCGGGAACTGATCGACAAGAAGATCTTGAATAAAGATTATTATGCAGCGGTGGCTGACTACGATCAGGCAGTCATCAATGGTATCGTAAAGATCGCTTCTAAGATGGGTATTTCCACAATCCAGTCATACTTGGGATCCAAGATCTTTGAAGCCATTGGTATCAATAAAGAAGTAGTTGACCGGTATTTCACCAACACCGTCAGCCGGATCGGCGGTATCGGTCTTGAAGAAATCGGCAAGCAGGTAGAACTGATGCACTCCTCCGCATTCGATCCGCTGGGACTGACCACCAGCACTGCATTGAACAGTCTGGGTCTTCACAAGGAGAGAAGCGGCGGTGAGGAACACCTTTATAACCCAAGAACCATTTCCCTTCTGCAGCAGTCAACTAGAGAAGGCAACTATAATCTGTTCAAGCAGTATACCTCTTTAGCGGATGGTGAGAACAATCATGGACAGCTCAGAACGCTTCTGGATTTCAAATATCCGAAGAAGGGTATTCCACTGGAGGAAGTAGAGAGCGTAGAGTCCATCGTGACCCGCTTTAAGACCGGTGCCATGTCCTATGGATCTATTTCTCAGGAAGCCCATGAGTGTCTGGCTATTGCCATGAACCAGCTCCATGGTAAATCCAATACTGGTGAGGGCGGTGAGAGTATTGAGCGTCTGACTGTCGGACCGAATGGATTGAATAAATGCTCTGCGATCAAGCAGGTGGCAAGTGGACGTTTTGGTGTTACTTCCAGATATCTGGTAAGTGCACAGGAGATCCAGATCAAGATGGCTCAGGGTGCAAAACCAGGAGAGGGCGGACATCTGCCGGGTGGAAAAGTCTATCCGTGGATCGCAAAGACCCGTCTGTCCACACCAGGTGTGAGCCTGATCTCTCCGCCGCCTCATCATGATATTTACTCCATCGAGGATCTGGCACAGCTGATCTACGACCTGAAAAATGCAAACCCGAAGGCACGTATTTCTGTAAAACTGGTATCTGAAGCTGGTGTTGGTACGGTAGCAGCTGGTGTAGCAAAAGCAGGTGCACAGGTTATCCTGATCTCTGGTTATGATGGAGGTACCGGTGCAGCTCCGGCAAGCTCCATTCACAATGCGGGACTTCCGTGGGAGCTTGGTCTTACCGAGACTCATCAGACTCTGCTGATGAATGGTCTGAGAAATAAAGTTCGCATCGAGACAGATGGTAAACTTATGAGTGGTCGTGACGTAGCCATCGCAGCCATGCTGGGAGCGGAGGAATTTGGTTTCGCAACTGCTCCGCTGGTAACCATGGGATGTGTCATGATGCGTGTCTGCAACCTGGATACCTGTCCGGTGGGCGTTGCAACTCAGAATCCGGAGCTTCGTAAGAGATTCCGTGGAAAACCGGAATATGTAGTAAATTTCATGAGATTTATCGCAGAAGAGCTGCGTGAATACATGGCAAAACTGGGAATCCGTACCATTGATGAACTGGTAGGCCGTTCTGATATGCTTTGCGTCAAAGAGGACAGAACCGGAAGACAGGCAACCATTGACTTTAGCCGGATTCTTGATAACCCGTTTGCAGGAAAAGGTCAGAAAGTGATCTTTGATCCCAAACAGGTATATAACTTTGAACTGGAAAAGACTCTGGATGAGAAGGTCCTTATGAAAGAATTCAAATCTGCGCTGGAAAAAGGACAGAAGAGAAGTATTGAGCTGGATGTAAGAAATACCAATCGTGCGTTTGGTACCATGTTTGGTTCCGAGATCACCAGTCATTATCCGGAAGGACTGCCGGAGGATACCTTTACTGTAAAATGTACCGGTGCCGGAGGACAGAGCTTTGGCGCATTCATCCCGAAAGGACTGACACTGGAACTCGTAGGAGATTCCAATGACTACTTCGGAAAAGGACTTTCCGGTGGTAAACTGATCGTGTATCCTCCGAAGGGAATTACCTATAAGGAAGATGAGAATATCATCATCGGTAATGTGGCACTGTATGGAGCTACCAGTGGTAAAGCCTATATCAACGGTGTGGCAGGTGAGCGTTTCTGCGTCAGAAACTCCGGAGCACATGCAGTGGTAGAAGGTACCGGCGATCATGGATGTGAGTATATGACCGGTGGATGCGTGGTCATCCTTGGAAAAGTCGGCAAAAACTTTGCAGCCGGTATGAGCGGCGGTGTGGCTTATGTGCTGGATGAAGATTGTGACTTGTACATGAAGGTGAATAAATCCATGATAACGCTGGAAGAAGTCACCAATAAATATGATGTGCAGGAACTCAAAGATATGATCCAGGAGCATGTGGCTTACACCAACTCTGAAAAAGGTAACCTGATCCTCGATAACTTTGAACAGTATCTGCCGAAATTCAAGAAGATCATTCCGAATGATTACAAGAAGATGTTAAGTCTGATCGTTCAGATGGAAGAAAAAGGTATGAATACTGAGCAGGCACAGATCGAAGCATTCTACGCGATCAAGAGAGGTTAGGAGGTACAGGCAAATGGGAAAACCAACAGGTTTTTTGGATTATGAGCGCAAAAATGCAAAAGCAGAAGCGCCGTTAGAGAGAATCAAACATTTTAATGAATTTCATACACCGCTGTCCCACGAGGAACAACAGAAACAGGGAGCCAGATGTATGGCATGTGGTGTACCGTTCTGCCAGGCAGGACAGATGCTGGGCGGTATGATGTCTGGCTGTCCGCTGCAGAACCTGGTGCCTGAATGGAATGATCTGGTGTATCTGGGTAACTGGGAGGAAGCATATTACCGTCTGTCCAGCACCAGCAACTTCCCGGAGTTCACCGGTCGTGTGTGTCCGGGACTCTGCGAGGCTGCCTGTACCTGTAATCTGAATGGTGATCCGGTAGGAACCAAAAGTAACGAGCTGGCTATTATTGAAAATGCATATAAGATGGGCTATGCCCATGCAAGACCACCGAAGGTCCGTAGCGGGAAGAAAGTAGCAGTCATCGGAAGCGGACCTTCCGGTCTGGCAACAGCCGATCAGCTGAACCGCAGAGGGCATTCTGTCACTGTTTACGAGCGCCGCGACCGTGTGGGCGGACTGCTCATGTACGGAATTCCCAACATGAAGCTGGAAAAGCATATTGTTGAGAGAAAGATCAACATCATGAAGGAAGAAGGCGTGACCTTTGTGACCAACTGCAATGTAGGTGTGGATGTGAAGGCAGAGCAGCTTCTGAAAGAGTATGACAGAGTGGTTCTGTGCTGCGGAGCTGCCAATCCAAGAGATATCAAAGCTCCGGGCCGTGATGCCAAGGGTATCTATTTTGCGGTGGACTTCCTGACGGCTACCACAAAGAGTCTTTTGGATTCCAATTTTGCAGATAAGAAATTCATTCCGGCAGAAGGGAAGAATGTACTTGTCATTGGAGGTGGTGATACCGGAAATGATTGTGTAGGTACTTCAATCCGTCTGGGCTGCAAATCTGTGACACAGCTGGAGATGATGCCGAAGCTTCCGGATACCAGAGCAGAGAACAACCCGTGGCCTATCTGGCCGAGAGTCTGCAAGACCGATTATGGTCAGCAGGAGGCTATTGCCAAATTTGGTCATGATCCGCGAATCTATCAGACGACGGTTCAGGAATTTATCAAGGACAAGAATGGTAATGTGAAGCAGGCGAAGATCGTCAAACTTGAGAGCAAAAAGGACGAGAAGACCGGACGTATGATGATGGTACCAGTTGAAGGAAGCGAGTTCCTTCTGGATGTGGATCTGGTGCTGATCGCTGCAGGCTTCCTGGGAAGTCAGGAATATGTGACCAAGGCATTCGGTGTTAATGTGGATGGAAGAACCAATGTAGCCACCGAGCCGGGCAAGCATGCCACCAATGTGAAAAATGTCTTCACCGCAGGTGATATGCACATGGGTCAGTCACTGGTCGTTCGTGCGATACGTGAAGGAAGAGACGTTGCAAGAGAAGTGGATGAGTCATTGATGGGATATACAAATCTGTAAAAAAGCTGTAAAGAAACCGTAAAGACAAATTCATACTGTGAAAATGACTTTCAAAATTGCCGGGACTGTACTATAATAAACAATAGTACGGTTCCGGCATTTGTTTTGCAGGACTGGAGAAAGGTGGTCATATATGGACGAAAAATGGAAAGATTATTTCTATAAAGGTGCCGCAGTATTTTTAACGGTTGCCATGTGTATATTGTTTTTTTTCGTGGTATTCCGATTTGATGATCTGCGAAAATATATTGGGATAGTGATCAAAATCCTGATGCCGTTTATCTACGGAGGGGTAATTGCCTATCTTCTATCGCCGGTGTGCGGTTGGTTTGAACGACATCTGGCAGATCTGGCAGCTCTGGATAAAAAACCGGAGAAGACAGCAGAAAAGTATCGGAAATTTTTTAAAGGGATTTCCATTCTCTTGAGTTTGCTGATGTTCTGTCTCATTATCTATGCATTAGTAGCTATGCTGGTTCCACAGGTGATCAACAGTATTCTGATCCTGGTAGAAGCCATGCCTGGATACATACAGACGGTCAGTGACTGGATCGAAAAGCTTGTGCAGGACAATCCGGTTATGTTAAGCTATGTGGAACAGTATTCTGCAGACATTATGGAGAGTGTGCAGAATTTTGCAAAGGTGCATCTGCTGCCGAATATTAACAATATCATCAGCGGTGTGTCTGCCAGCCTGTGGACCATGGTGACTATGGTGAAAAATCTTGGTATTGGTCTGATCGTAGCGGTGTATTTATTAAATAGTCGAAAGATATTCCGCAGACAGACAAAGCTGGTGATCCACGCGTTGCTTCCATATAAGGAGTATCCGCCTAAAAAAAACGGAAAGCCAGTAGAACAGAGGGCAGACTGGGTGATTCGGGAACTTCATATTCTGAATGATTATCTGGGTGGATTTATTAAAGGAAAATTACTGGATTCTCTGATCATTGGTGTGATCTGTATGGTGTTCACAGCCTGTACTAATATGCCTTATGCGGTACTGATCAGTGTGGTGATAGGAGTGACGAACATCATTCCTTTCTTCGGACCATTTATCGGAGCAATTCCCAGTGCGATCCTGATTCTGATGGTCAGCCCGATCCAATGTGTGTATTTTGTTATTTTTGTTATTATCCTTCAGCAGTTTGACGGGAATATTCTGGGACCGAAGATCCTTGGAAACACTACGAATTTGAGCAGCTTCTGGGTATTGTTTGCGATTTTATTATTCGGCGGAGTATTTGGAATCGTTGGAATGGTCATCGGGGTACCGGTATTTGCATTTATTTACCAGCTGATCCGGGAGTGGGTCCTTGACCGACTGGAAGAACAAAAGCTGCAGACACAGAAAAAAGAGTAAGCAGCCGCAGGTGCTGATTCATATACTAAAAAAAAGAACAACAGGAGGCTGTTATGAAAAACATTATTGAACATGAAATTAGTCAGATTACAAAAAGCATTCTGGATGATTATGGAACTGGAAGAAACATTGATAAAATGGATCTTTTCAACCAGCCAAGCAAAGAGGAAATTATCGCTATTGTGGAGGATCTGTTAAAGATCGTCTATCCAGGATATTACAGAGATCGCTCTTATAAAATATATAACATTAAAAGCAATTCTACAGTGACGATCGAAGATGTGGCTTATCATCTGAATAAACAGATCCTGTTGGCATTGAAATACACAGCAAAAGAAGAAAATGATGTAGAAAAATTAACCGAACAGGCAGAAAAAGATACGGTTACGTTCCTGAAGAAGATTCCAGATGTCCGTGCTATGCTGGAGACCGATCTGGAGGCAGCTTTTCAGGGAGACCCGGCTGCAAAATACAGAGATGAGATCATCCTGTCTTATCCGGGTATGTTTGCGATTACCGTCAATCGTCTGGCTCATGAGTTGTTCCTGCTGGAAGTGCCGCTGATCCCGCGTATCATGACCGAATATGCCCATAGCATCACAGGTATTGACATCCATCCGGGAGCAACTATTGGAAAATATTTCTTTATCGACCATGGTACTGGTGTGGTAGTTGGAGAGACAACGGTCATCGGTGATCGTGTAAAGATCTACCAGGGTGTGACTCTTGGTGCACTGTCCACAAGAGGAGGACAGAAGCTGCGGGATGTTCGGCGTCATCCGACCATTGAGGATGATGTGACGATTTATTCCGGGGCATCCATTCTTGGTGGTGAAACCGTTGTCGGAAAGAATTCCGTCATCGGCAGTAACGTGTTTATCACCAGTTCGATTCCTGCAGATACCAAAGTCAGCATGAAAGACCAGGATCTGCGCTGGGGACAGTAATTATAAAAATATTGTAAATTATTAGCACTCACTCATAATGAGTGCTAAAATTTTCTTGACATTTACATAAGTTGGGATTATAGTACTGTTAACGCATAGATAGAACAGTCATTTATAAGGTGAATGGCTGTATTTTGAGAAAGAAAGGCAGTGTATAGCATGAGCGAAAGACATGGATCACTTTCCATTAACAGTGACAATATTTTCCCGATTATTAAGAAATGGTTGTATTCAGACCATGATATTTTCTTCCGTGAGCTGATCTCCAACGGATGTGATGCAATCACAAAGCTGAAGAAGCTGGATATAATGGGAGAGTACACTCTGCCTGAGAAATATAAAGCCCAGGTACAGGTACTTGTGAATCCGGATGAAAAGACTTTGAAATTTATTGATAACGGTCTTGGTATGACGGCAGATGAGGTTGAAGAATATATCAATCAGATCGCATTTTCCGGCGCAACCGATTTCCTTTCACAGTATAAGGATAAGACGAACGAGGATCAGATCATCGGACATTTTGGTCTGGGATTCTATTCTGCATTTATGGTAGCAGATGAGGTTCATATTGATACGCTTTCCTATAAAGAGGGAGCTGAACCGGTACACTGGGAGTGTGACGGTGGAACTGAGTATTCCATGGAGACCGGTAAGCGGACAGAAGTAGGTACAGAGATCACCCTGTTCCTGAACGAGGACAGTCTGGAATTTGCTAATGAATACCGCGCCCGCGAAGTCATCAGTAAGTATTGTTCTTTCATGCCAGTGGAGATTTTCCTTGCAAAGGAAAATGCACCGCAGGAGTATGAGACCATCGATGAGAGTGAACTGACAGAGGATGATGTAGTTGTTGAGCATATCCATGTGGATGCCAAGACGGAAGAGATTGAGAATGAGGACGGAACCAAGGAGACCAAAGAAATCTCTCCAGCCAAGGAGCAGGTAAAGATCAACAAGAGACCGGTATCTTTAAGTGATCCGCATCCGCTGTGGACAAAACATCCGAACGAGTGCAGTGATGAAGATTATAAAGAATTTTACCGGAAAGTATTTATGGATTACAAGGAGCCTTTGTTCTGGATTCATCTGAATATGGACTATCCGTTTAACCTGAAAGGTATCCTGTACTTCCCAAAGATCAATATGGAGTATGAGTCTATTGAAGGAACGATCAAGCTTTATAACAATCAGGTGTTTATTGCTGACAATATCAAGGAAGTAATTCCGGAGTTCCTGATGCTGCTCAAAGGTGTCATTGACTGTCCGGATCTTCCACTGAATGTATCCAGAAGTGCATTGCAGAATGATGGATTTGTAAAGAAAATCTCAGATTATATCACCAAGAAAGTAGCAGACAAATTAAGCGGTATGTGCAAGACTGACCGTGAGAATTATGAGAAATACTGGGATGATATCAGTCCGTTCATCAAATTTGGCTGCATCAAGGACGAGAAGTTCTGCGAGCGTATGATGGACTATGTACTGTTCAAGGATCTGGATGGCAAATATACGACTATGAACGAGTACCTGGAAGCACAGAAACCGGCTGACGGAGAAGCAGAAACTGATAAGGCAGAAGAAAAGACGGAAGAGAAGGCAGATGAAAAAGTCGATGGTGAAGAGAAGGAAGCTCCGAAGACGACGATCTACTATGTGACCGATGTGGTACAGCAGAGCCAGTATATCAATATGTTCCGTGAGCAGAAGATGAACGCAGTTGTTCTGAAGGATAACATTGATAATCCGTTTATCAGTCATCTGGAAGCTAAGAATGAGAAGGTAAAATTCCAGCGTATTGATGCAGATGTAACAGATTCCATGAAGGAAGAGGTATCTGAAGAAGAATTGAAGGGTGAGACCGATGCACTGACAGCCCTGTTCAGAAAAGCATTGAACAATGACAAGCTGGAGGTTAAGGTAGAGAAGCTGAAGAATGTAAATGTTTCTTCTATGGTCACACTCTCCGAAGAAAATCGCCGGATGCAGGATATGATGAAGATGTACAATATGTACGGAATGGATCCGTCTATGTTCGGAACCACGACTACACTGGTACTCAATGCCAATAATGCACTGGTAAAATACCTGTTCGAGAATCCGGAAGGAGAGCACAGCAATATGATCTGCGAGCAGCTCTACGATCTGGCAATGATCAGTCATCAGCCGCTTTCACCGGAAGCAATGACCAAGTTTGTGAACAGAAGTAATGAAATCATGATGTTGTTGACGAAATAAGTGACAACATTGCAAGAGCGAGCATAGAAATCATATGATTTCTATGCTCGCTTTTTACATATCGTAACTTGTTAGAGATAATCTCATGAGCATATTTGCGGTAACGGCATACGAGCTCATACGATTCCGCTGCTCTTCCTTGTGTGCGGTTAGTTGATTTTACATCAGCTCAAATGGAATTTCCTGCTGATGGAGGAATTTTTGAATCATGCTGTCCCAGGCCTGGTCGAGGGTTTTATCCATGGTGAACACGGTGAGTGAGGTTCCGGTGGTGCATTGGAGTGTCCTTCCATCGTAGCGGATATTCAGCAGCAGGCCGCGGATCTGCTCAGGCGGGATGGCTACGCCGGTCTGATGGAGCAGCTTTTCTGTATTGGAAGCAGACAGCTGGAAGGTAAAACGAAATGCCAAAGGGGTTCGTTTTCCTTTGATCAGCTCAAAACAGAAAGGACGGATCTCCTCCCAGTAAGCCAGCGAACGGTCATCGATCTGTTCCTGCTCTTCGCCGGTATAATAAGCTTTCTGAAGCTGTCCATCCATATGAAAGGTACAAAAAGTAGTAATACTTCCTTCCAGAAGAAGGAACCGGTCAAAGGATTCACTTAATAATAATTTTTTCATGAAATGCCGGATATCGGCAATCTGAAGTGCGATCATGGAAAATCTCCTCTGAAATCATAGAATTTTGGTGTAACAACTGTTGGGATCAAAATCCCTGTAATCTTATTGTAGTGGGATATGTCCGAAAAAGCAAGTACGGAAAAAAAGAGTGAAAGTTTACAATAGCTATGATAAACTAGGAGACAGATATGACAGCGCAAAAGAAGAGGAGAAGCAATATGAAATGTATAAACACAGTTGATGCCGTGGGACATGTTCTTTGTCATGATATTACAAGAATTGTGAAGGACGTGACAAAGGATACCGCATTTCGGAAGGGGCATATTGTTACAGAGGAAGATATTCCGGTGCTGTTGTCGCTGGGAAAGGATCATCTCTATGTCTGGGAGAAGGATGAGAGCATGCTTCATGAAAATGAAGCAGCACAGATTCTCTGTGAGATATGTGAAAATGCAAACATGCATCCAACAGAAGTAAAAGAAGGGAAAATCGAGCTGATTGCTGACTGCGATGGATTGTTTCGGGTGGATGTAGCGCGTCTGGATGCGATCAACGAGATCGATGAGATCATGATCGCCACCAGACATTCACATACAGCTGTGAAAAAAGGCGATCGGCTTCTGGGAACCCGTGTGATTCCACTTGTTATCGCGAAGGATAAAATGGAGCAGGTCAGAACTGTGGCAGGGACAGAGCCGCTGGTGTCTCTGACTCCGTTCAGGTCTATGAAAGCAGGTATTGTTACAACAGGTAATGAAGTCTATTATGGAAGGATCGAAGATACATTTACACCTGTGATCGTGGAGAAGCTGTCAGCATATGGGATCGGGGTCTGTGGACATCTTCTGTGTGATGATAATATGGACAAGATCACAGAGGCTATCTTAAAGCTGAAAGAGGACGGTGCGGATATGATCCTCTGTACCGGTGGTATGAGTGTAGATCCGGATGACAGGACACCGGGAGCAATCAAAAATACAGGAGCAAGGATCGTGTCTTATGGGGCACCGGTTCTGCCGGGGGCCATGTTTTTGCTGGCTTATTTTGAGGATGGAACACCAGTGATGGGATTGCCGGGCTGTGTGATGTATGCGAAAGCAACCGTGTTTGATCTGGTTCTGCCCAGCGTTGCAGCAGGAGTGGAAGTGACCAAAAAGCAGCTGTCACACATGGGAAACGGTGGATTTTGCCTTGGGTGTAAGCCCTGCCATTATCCGAACTGCGGGTTTGGAAACTGTTTATCATGAAAGATGAGGACCAGAATGATGAAATTGAGAAAAGTACTCGCGTGTGTAACCATGTGTTTCATGGTTTTGCCTTTGACTGGATGCGGAACATCTCAAGCAACAGAGACGAAGGAAAATGAGGAGGCCGCAGAGGTGACTCTAAATGTATTTGCAGCAGCATCCATGACAGAGACACTGACCGAGATTCAGGAAATGTATAAAGAAGTGGCGCCGAATGTGACACTGGTATTTAATTTTGATTCTTCGGGAACTTTGAAGACGCAGATTCAGGAAGGTGCAGATTGTGATGTATTTATATCCGCAGCTCAGAAACAGATGAATCAGCTGGATAAGGATGCAGATCCGGAAGTGAACACAGAAGGTCTTGATTATGTGCTTGAAGGAACCCGTATAAATCTGCTGGAGAATAAGGTTGTACTGGCTGTTCCGGACGGAAATCCGAAAGGGATAGAGAGCTTTGCGGATCTTGGAACCGACAAGCTTTCTCTTCTGGCATTGGGCAATGAGGACGTACCGGTAGGACAGTATTCAGAAGAGATCCTCACCAATCTTGGAATGCTGGATCAGCTTGAACAGGAGAATAAGATCACATATGGATCCAATGTGAAGGAAGTTACGACACAGGTATCTGAAGCAGCAGCGGATGCCGGTATTATCTATGCCACGGATGCATATTCAGCAGGCCTTCCGGTGGTGGCTCAGGCAGACGATACCATGTGCAAGCAGGTGATCTATCCGGCAGCAGTTCTGAATATTTCTGAAAATCAGGATGCAGCAGAAGCCTTCCTTGATTATCTGAAAACAGATGACTGCATGAAGGTGTTTGAAGAGGTTGGATTTACAGCTGTAAAATAAAGAAAGCAGGAGGGGCTTATGGATTGGTTCCCGTTATATAATTCTCTTCGGATCGCATTGGTTTCCAGCATATTTGTGTTTTTTACGGGGATCTTTGCAGCTTATTATATTGCAAAGCTTCCGCCTGCAGTGAAGGGAATTCTGGATGTGGTGCTGACTCTTCCGCTGGTTCTGCCACCTACGGTTGTTGGATATTTTCTGCTGATGATCCTGGGGCCGCGTAGATTGCTGGGAGCCTGGTTTCTTCAGATCTTTGATACAAAGCTTGTGATGACCTGGTATGCAGGCATCTTTGCAGCATCGATCGTCGCATTTCCGTTGATGTACCGGACTGCCCGAGGAGCCTTTGAAAACTTTGATCAGACTCTGGCATATGCAGGTCAGACTCTTGGATTGTCGAATACTTATATTTTCTGGCACATTCGCATGCCGGCCTGCAGACAGGGAATCCTGGCAGGTGCGGTCCTGGCATTTGCACGGGCACTGGGAGAGTATGGAGCAACCAGTATGGTAGCTGGTTACACACCGGGAAAGACGGCGACGATCTCAACAACCGTCTATCAACTGTGGAGAACTAATAATGATACGTTGGCATTTCGATGGGTACTGGTAAATGTGGCGATCTCGGCAGTTGTTCTTTTGCTGGTCAATCTTTTGGAGAAAAAAGAATGTTCTTCTGGTAAATCGACAAGTGGGAAGTAGAAACGATGGCATTACGGGTAGATATTTGTAAAAAACTGAATCATTTTACGTTGAAGACACAATTTGAAGCATCAGAAGGTGTGGCAGGTATACTGGGAGCTTCGGGATGTGGTAAGAGTATGACACTCCGGTGCATTGCAGGGATCGAAAAGCCGGATGAAGGATATATTGAACTGAATGGGAAGGTATTTTATGATTCCAAGAATAAAATAAATCTTCGTCCACAGGAACGTCATGTGGGATTGCTGTTTCAGAATTATGCCCTGTTTCCGGATATGACGGTGGAGCAGAATCTGATGGCTGGACTGCTGTCCGGAGAAAAGGACAGAACAAAAGCCAGAACAAAAGTCCGGGAAATGCTTGCCAGATTTGAACTGACCGGGCTTGAGAAGCACCGGCCTTCACAGCTGTCAGGCGGTCAGCAGCAGAGAGTTGCTCTGGCGCGTATCTTCTTGTCTGAGCCGGACATACTGATGCTGGATGAACCGTTCTCGGCACTGGATGAATATCTCAGGTGGAATCTGGAACAGGAGCTTCTGGATGTGTTGCGGCAATTCTCGGGTCCGGCATTGTTTGTGTCGCACAGCAGGGATGAGATCTATCGCATCTGTGATAAAGCATGTGTGATGGATCAAGGCACTTCCAGTCCGGTCATTTCGGTCAGACAGTTATTTGAAGCGCCGGAGTCGAAAGCGGCAGCTGTGTTGTCCGGGTGTAAGAATTTTGCAAGAGCGCATTTTGCAGAAGCGGATGTGAAAAAAATGGTCTATGTAAGAGACTGGGGAGAGTATCTGACCTGTACAGAGACGAAGGCAGGAGAAATCTGTTATGTAGGTGTGCGGAGTCACTATATATATCCGGTCAGTGAGACCGAGGCAAAGATACATCCGGAAAATACATTCCAGTGTCGGATCGAGAAAGTGATCGATGATGTATTTTCAACGGTGATTATGGTGATGCCGGAACATGCAGAGCAGTCGGAAGAAAGCAGCAGAAATCATTTTAACAGGATCCGTGTGGAGACGACAAAAGAATTCTGGAGGACGTTTTGTGAAAAAGAACATCCACAGGAGAGGCTGTGGCTGCACGTGGATCCTGTGGATGTGATGGTACTGAGATAATTGTATTGTATCAGCCGCCAATGCGTGACATTTCGGCATCTTCTGTGATGGAGGAAAGAGTTTCAAAACAATGAGCGGCAGGTTTTTGAAAAATAGCCTGAGCCAGTAATTCCTGAGCTGCTTTCGTGTCACCGCTTCTGAGTGCGTCTTTGACAGAGATGCGTTTCTGATAACACAGGCAGGGCTTGAGGTCGCCTGCAGCAGTCAGCCGGATCCGGTTGCAGCTATTACAGAATTTTCCATGAATAGCACTGATGAAGCCAATGCTTCCCTGAAAACCTTCCACAGTATAGTAATGTGCCGGACCATTGCCATGAGTATCCGGGTCTGGAAGCAGCGTGCCATAATGATCAGATAATTTTTGGAATACTTCTGTATTAGAGACACAGGTCAGCTGCTTTCCGTGACCAATCGGCATCAGCTCGATAAAACGGACATCAAAAGCATGGTGTCTGGCCAGCTCTGCCAGAGCAAAGCATTCAGTCTCATTGACACCTCGTTGGAGAACGACATTGATCTTGGTTGGAATCTGTTGCTGTTCCATGGCACGAAGCCCGTCCAGTACCTGTGGAAGCTTGTGATATCCGGTGATCTGAGCATAGATATCCGGGTCAAGAGCATCCAGGCTGACATTGACAGCGTGAAGTCCCTGGCGGCGGAGGCTTTCTGCATAGTCGGCAAGAAGGATACCATTGGTCGTCAGCGATACCTGATCAATGCCTGGAATCTGACTGATCATACCGATCAGACGGTCACAGCCGTTTCGTACAAGAGGCTCGCCTCCGGTTATTTTGATCTTGCGGATACCAAGAGAAGAAGCAAGCCGGCAGATTTCTGCAATCTCTTCCAGAGACAATAATTCTTCCTTTGGAAGCCATTCGATCCTTTCCGGCATGCAATAGCGACAGCGAAGATTGCATCGGTCAGTGATCGAGATCCTCATATAGTCGATGGTTCTTCCGAACTGATCTTTCATACTTCTTGTTTTGCCTTTCTTATATAAATACCGCTTTTTCCACCGCTTTTCTGACAAAGGTGGATACCATTCATTTCCATTCCCTTATCGACTGCTTTACACATATCATAGATGGTCAGAAGAGCAATCTGTACTCCGGTCAGAGCTTCCATCTCCACACCAGTCTTCCCGGTCGTTCGCACTGTACAGATGGTACGGACAGAACAAGTCTCATCTTCCAGCTCAAAATCGATCTCTGCTTTTGTCAGATTTAGAAGATGGCAGAGAGGGATCAGCTCCGAAGTCTTTTTTGCTCCCATGATGCCGGCAATTCTGGCAACACCCAGCACATCACCTTTTCCTATGCTTCCTGCTTTTAACTGATCAAAACATTCCTGATTCATGGAGATGCGTCCTTCGGCGATGGCTTCTCTTGCGGTTTCTGCTTTTTTACTTATGTCTACCATAATGGCATCTCCATGCTGATTAAAATGTGTAAATTCACCCATGCTTGATTCTCCTGCAAGTATTTTGTTTTATTATACCCAGCGTCAGAAAACCTGTCAAATTTGGAAATCAGTTGCTTAAAAGTGCCAGATGGAGTACCATAAGAATCAATATGGAGATCTGACAGGAGGCATAGGTCATGGGAAAAATTATGGCTGTGAATATCAGCGAAGAGAGAGGAACGCAGAAGAAAAATGTGCATTCTGCCAGATTGATCGAAGACTGGGGAATTGAACATGATGCGCATGCCGGAAAATGGCATCGACAGGTCAGCCTGCTCTCTTATGAGAAAATAGAAGAATTCAGAAAAAAAGGAGCACCGGTGGATGAAGGTGCTTTTGGTGAAAATCTGATCATTCAGGGAATTGATCTGAGACATCTTCCGGTGGGAACAAGGCTTGCATGCGGAGAGGTGCTGCTGGAAGTGACGCAGATTGGCAAGCAATGCCACAATGGATGTGAGATTTTCCGGCTTATGGGTGATTGTATCATGCCAAGAGAAGGGATTTTTGCAAAGGTTCTAAGGGGTGGTATGATCTCGGAGGGAGATGAGATCACGGTTGAAAAGCTTCCCTTGAGAGCGGCGATCCTGACAGCCAGTGATTCTGGCTATGCAGGAGAACGGGAGGATGTAAGCGGACCGACGATCCGGAAGATCCTGGAGGAGAATGGTTATCAGGTGGTTCATACGATCCTTTTACCGGATGACAGAGAAATGCTGGCACAGGAAATGAGTCGTATTGCAGATGAAGGGGTGGCAGAACTCCTTGTGACTACAGGAGGAACAGGATTTTCACCCAGAGATTGTATGCCGGAGGCAACCATGGATATTACAGAACGGGCGGTGCCGGGGATTCCGGAAGCTATCCGGGCATACAGTATGACGATCACACCCAGAGCCATGCTGAGCCGTGCAGCTGCTGGTATCCGGAAATATACGTTGATTATCAATCTTCCGGGAAGTCCAAAAGCAGTAAAAGAATCTTTGGAGTACATTTTACCGTCTCTGGAGCACGGGCTTGAGATTCTGACGGGAACTGCATCCAATTGTGCAGTCAGATAAGAGAATACGGATCAACCATCAGAAGAAGCTATTGTATTTGTGCAACTGCTCTAAATCTGAAATTTATGGGAAATTTAGGTTAGTAATTCTGCTAAATGAGAACCTTAAAAGAAACCGGCCTTTTTGCTATACTATAATTAAATATGCTTATACTGATTAAAAGTCTCACAGAACAGACTTGGGGGTGACATCATTGTGGATGAGCAGATAATCAGAACTTTACAAGAACAGGCCATAGAAGAGCGTCAGTATATTCAGGAAAAGTATGGACAGGATGAAGATGTTGTTCAGGTGGTCAACAGACGGGATTATTTAACCGGTCGTCAGAGTGCAGCGGTCAGGCTGTATGACAATGAAAGAAATGTTCCACTGCACCGACATGGTTATATTGAACTGATGTATGCGTATAAGGGTACATTTACACATAGATTTGGTGAGGAGAAAGTGCTCCTGGAAGAGGGAGACCTTCTTGTGATGAACCAGTATGTGGAGCACTGTGTGGTGGAGTCCGGTGAAGAGAATATTGGAATTAATATCATTGCGGTACCGGAATTTTTTGAAAAGCCATTTCAGATGCTGAAAAAACAGAATAAGATCATGGATTTTCTGGTGGAGATGCTCAGGCGGAATACCAGAAAGCCGCAGTATCTGATCTTTCATATCAAAGGTCGGCATGCCCTGGAAAACCTCATGGAAAATCTGATAGAATCCATTATGGACGGCAACGGAGCCAGCGAGGAGATCAGCCAGTATACTATGGGGCTGCTCTTTTTATATCTGGCGGAACAGATGGACCGGGAGGAGCATGATCCTGTGGAGAATTATAAGGATGAGATCATTCAGGAAACTCTGAAATACATAGAGATCCAGTACCGGACTGCAAGACTCGGCAAGATCGCTGAGGACTACCATCTGGCATTGCCATCACTGAGTAAGCTGATCAAGGAAGGTACGGGAAGTACATTCCAGGAACTTCTGATGAAGCGCAGATTTGAAAAAGCAGCAGTGCTTTTGCTGGAGACGAACCTTCCGGTGGAAGAAATCGCCTTGAATGTGGGCTATGAGAATCAGAGTTATTTTCATCGTCAGTTTAAGATGCGTTACGGGGTAACACCCAGACGGTATCGGCTGATCCATAGAAGAAAGATGCGTCAGCAGGGGAAGATTTAACAGAATATGATTAATAAGACCAGACGAGAACCGATGAGGATTGTCTGGTCTTTTTGGTAGGTTGACAAAGCCTGATAATATAGATAAAATGAAGAATAAAAGAGCCGGAATTCGTGTTCGGCTCTTTCTTTTCCGAATGAGAGGATGGGATCTATGGAACAATACGATGCAGAAGAATTGATGCAATATATACAAGAGCGAAAATTCCGACTGCTGCGGGCCCGTCTTTCTGAGATGAATGAAGCGGATATTGCAGAATTTCTGGGAGAACTGGAGGATAATCCGAAGGTCATGGTATTCCGTATGCTGCCCAAGGAGCTGGCGGCAGATGTGTTTGCATTTCTGGAACCGGATGTGCAGGAACACATTATTAACAGCATCACAGATGCGGAGCTTGCCAAGATTATTGAAGACCTGTTCGTGGATGATGCCGTGGACATGCTGGAGGAGCTTCCGGCTACCGTTGTAAAGCGAGTTATGCGTACCGCAGGCCCGGAGACCAGATCGCTGATCAACCAGTTCTTGAAATACCCGGAGAACAGTGCTGGAAGTATTATGACGGCAGAGTATATCGGCCTGAAAAAATACATGAATGTGGAGCAGGCCTTTGCCTATATTCGTGCTCATGGTGTGGATAAGGAGACCATTTATACCTGTTTTGTCACGGATGCTCAGCGAAGGCTGGAAGGCGTTGTGACGATCAAGGATCTTCTGATGAATCCTTATGATATGAAGATTCAGGACATTATGGATGAAAATGTGATCAAGGCGGTGACTACAGAAGATCAGGAAGAAGTTGTGGATCTGTTCAACAAGTATGACCTGATGTGTCTGCCGGTAGTGGATCACGAGGATCGTCTGGTAGGAATCGTTACAGTCGATGACGTGGTGGATGTCATGGAAGAGGAGGCTACCGAGGATATTGAGAAGATGGCAGCTATGCTCCCCAGTGACAAGCCTTATCTGAAGACAGGTATCCTTGAACTGGCGAGGAACCGGATCGTCTGGCTGACGGTACTGATGCTCAGTTCCATGATCACAGGAAGTATTCTGACCCATTATGAGACTGCATTTGCAGCATTACCGCTGCTTGTAAGCTTTGTACCTATGCTGACAGGTACGGGAGGAAATGCAGGAAGTCAGTCCAGTACTACGGTGATCCGTGCCATGACGATCGGAGATGTGGAGCCGAAAGATATTCTGAAAATTGTCTGGAAAGAGATCCGCGTGGCAGTGGTGGTTGGCATTATCCTGGCATCACTGAATTTTATAAGGCTGATGGTTCAATATCCGGGAGAGACAATGGTGTGTATCACGGTTGTGGTGAGTCTGGTCGTGACCATTATTCTGGCGAAGACCATTGGATGTACATTGCCGATTCTGGCACAGATCCTTCATCTGGATCCGGCGATCATGGCGGCTCCGTTGATCTCAACCATCGTAGATGCATGCAGTCTGATCGTATATTTTCAGATTGCCTGCAGATTACTGGCTATCTGATGAATTTACAAATACACAGTTGTGAAATAGAAGGAGATATGAAATTATGTTAAATGGAAAGAAAGTGCTGTTCAGCGGCATGCAGGCAACAGGAAATCTGACTCTTGGCAATTATCTTGGAGCACTGAAAAACTGGGTGGGACTCTGTGACGAGTATGAGTGCTTCTACAGTGTAGTGGATATGCATTCCATCACGGTCAGACAGGATCCGGCAACTCTTCGGAAACGTGCCCGGACACTGCTGATGATCTACATTGCGGCAGGTATTGACCCGGAGAAGAACTGTCTGTATTACCAGTCCCATGTATCCGGTCACGCAGAGCTGGCATGGATCCTGAACTGCTTTACCTATATGGGAGAGCTGAACCGTATGACGCAGTTTAAAGATAAGTCTGCAAAACATGCAGACAATATCAACGCAGGTCTCTTTACATATCCAGTACTGATGGCTGCTGATATTCTGTTGTATCAGGCGGATGTGGTTCCGGTTGGTATTGATCAGATGCAGCATCTGGAGCTGACCAGAGATATTGCACAGCGTTTTAATGGTATCTATGGAGATGTATTTACGATTCCGGAGGCATATATCGGTAAAGTAGGAGCCAAGATCATGAGCCTTCAGGATCCGAGCCGAAAGATGTCCAAGTCAGATGAGAATCCGAACGCATCGATCTATCTGATGGATGATCCGGATACCATTATCCGTAAATGCAAACGAGCAGTGACTGATTCTGAAGGGCAGATCCTGTACCGGGAAGAACAGCCGGGCATCCGTAACCTGATCGATATTTACAGTGCATGTACGGGCAAGACTCCGGAAGAAGTTGTCAAAGAATTTGATGGAAAAGGTTATGGTGACTTCAAACTGGCAGTCGGTGAGTCTGTTGTCAGTGTTCTGAAACCATTACAGGACCGTTTCGCAGATCTGGAGAAGAACAAAGATTACATTGACCGGATCATCAAGGAAAATGCGGAAAAGGCCGGATATGTAGCCAATAAGACACTGCGTAAGGTACAGAAAAAAGTAGGTTTCCCGGAGCGTATCCGCTGATCATACGAGAGGAGAGACAAACATGAAAAAAGAGATCAAACCAGAAGAGCTTACAAAGAATCCATTTCATATGATCGGGAAGGAATGGATGCTGGTAACTGCTGAAAAGGATGGAAAAGTCAATACCATGACGGCTTCCTGGGGCGGTGTTGGCATCATGTGGGGAAAACCGGTGGCCTATGTGTTCATCAGACCGCAGAGATATACCAAGGAATTTATTGATGGGACAGATACGTTCTCCCTGTCCATTCTGGGTGAGGAGCACAGAAAGACATTGTCTTATCTGGGAACCGTATCAGGCCGGGATGAGGATAAGATCAGTAAATCAGGTCTCCATGTAGAACATGAAGGTGTAACTCCGTATTTTGAGGAGGCAAACACAGTCATGGTATGTAGAAAGCTGTTTACACAGCCGCTGGATCCGGCGGGATTTATTGATAAAGAGTGTGATACAAAATGGTATCCGCAAAAGGATTATCACACCATGTATGTGGTGGAGATTGAGAAAGTACTTGTGGATTAATGGAACGTCATTTGGTCTGGACGGTGGATAAGTCCCAGGAAGGAAAACGACTCATTGACTGGTTAAGAGAAAAGGGCTGTTCCAAGCAGGTTCTGTCTGTGATAAAGAATCATGAGGGCAGCCTTTTGAACAATGGAGAGAAACCTTATTTCAGAGATCCGCTGCAGGCAGGAGACGTGGTGGAACTGACATTGCCGCAAGAGCAGGATACCAGTACCATTGTGCCGGTCTGGCAGGAATTTTCTATTATATATGAAGATGAAGATCTGATGGTCATTAACAAGCCGGGCAATCTGCCGGTGCATCCGTCTGTTAATCATTTTGAAAATACTCTGGCTAATGGGGTGAGCTGGTTGTGCCGGCAGAGGAATGATTATTTTCCATTCCGGTGTGTAAATCGGCTGGATGGCGGAACCACAGGACTTTTAATTCTTGCAAAAAATGTATACAGTTCGGCGATCCTCTATGAGCAGATGAAGGAGCGGAAGATCCACCGTACCTATCTGGCAATAGTGTCAGGAAAACTGACAGAGAGTGGAACCATTGATCTGCCCATCGGACGAAAATCCGAATCCGTCATTGAGCGCTGCGTTGACAAAACACACGGAGAACGGGCAGTGACCCATTACGAAGTGCTGGAAGCAAGAACGGATCAGACACTGGTAAAATGTCAGCTGGAGACAGGCAGAACCCATCAGATCCGAGTGCATATGCAAGCAATTGGACATCCGCTGGTTGGGGATTTTTTGTATAACCAGCATGCGCTTCGGGAAGAAAGACCATTGCTCCATTCCTGGAGACTTGCATTTACTCATCCGGTCAGTGGAGACGAGGTTTACTTTACAGCACCGGTGCCTGCAGATATGCAGAGCTGGAAGTGGTTCCAGCCAGATAAGATGAAAGTTACTTAAACAGATGCTTCCGGGTGACGCTCCCGATAGGAGAAGATGCATCCGCAGTAGTCCTGACGGTACAGATCATATTCCTTTGATAATTCCGTGGAACGTTTGTAGCCGTTACGTTTTTTAAAATCATTGGGAAGCCAGCGAACACCGTACTGTTCTGCTAATTCTTCCCCGATTTCATTGAGTTTTTCCGCATTCTTCAGCGGACTGATCGACAGGGTTGTGGCAACATAGTCACAGCCCTTTTCTTTTGCCGTGCGGACTGCTTCTGTAAGTCTGAGGCGGTAGCAGGCAAAGCACCGTTTGCCGCCCTCTGGGATCTCTTCCATTCCTTTTGCACAGTGATAAAAATCGGCTGGAATATAATCACCCTCCAGAAAATCCACTGGATAACGGGTGGGAAGTTCCCGGATCAGTCGCATCTGTTCCTGTACCCGGTTGTGATATTCACTCTCCGGATAAATATTAGGATTGTAATAAAGAACTGTGATCCTGAAATACTTGGACAGGTATTCCAGTACATAACTGCTGCAAGGGGCGCAGCAGCTATGGAGCAGCAATGTAGGCGCGGTTTCTTCTTTATCTGTACAGAGCTGATCCAGCACCTGATCCAGCTCCTTTTGGTAATTACGTTTATTCATAAAATAGTGATTCCTTTAAGATACAGTTTCCATGGTTCATGGCGATTGTATCACAAGTGATGAATTACTACAATATATAAGTGTAGCTAATAAAAATTCAGTAGAAAAAATAGACAGTAGCAGGATTGACCAGGGAAGTGGAAATTCGTAAAATATTAGTCGGTTTGATTATCAATATACAAAAGTTTTGGAGGCTTTGTTTTATGAAAAAAATTTCAACTCCTTATGAATTTGAGGGAAGAATCCCGCTTGCTCAGGCGATTCCGCTGGGATTGCAGCATGTAATGGCAATGTTTATCGGAAATCTGACTCCGTTGATCATCGTGATGGGACTCTGCGGACTGACAGCAGATGCCGGTTATGGAGCACTTCGCACAGCACTTTTACAGAATGCTATGATCATGGCAGGTATTGTGACACTGGTTCAGATGTTTTCCATTGGACCGGTAGGAGGTAAAGTGCCGATCGTTATGGGAACATCGTCTGGTTTCCTTGGCGTCCTGAATAATACGGTTGCTGCCTGTGGCGGTGGTATCCTTGCTTACAGTGCGATCATGGGAGCCTGTATTGTAGGCGGTATTTTTGAAGGTGTTCTCGGAATGTTCCTGAAACCGCTTCGTAGATTTTTTCCGGCTATTGTGACCGGTTCGGTGGTAATTGCTATCGGCCTTTCTCTTCTGGGAGTGGGAATCAACTATTTCTGTGGCGGAAGCGGTAAAGCAGATTATGGCTCTTTGCCGAATCTGTTCCTTGGATTCGTTGTTCTGATCGTGATTATTTTACTGAAGCATTTTGCTCCACAGGACAGTGTACTTTCTTCCGCAGCTATTTTGTTTGGTATTCTGGCAGGCTATGTGGTGGCTGTGATCATGACGCTGGTTCTTCCTACAGTAGGAATCAATGCAGATGGAGCAGAATATACCTATTCCTGGGTCGTTAATTTTGAACAGATCAAAAGTGCAGCATGGATCGCTGTTCCAAGTTTTATCGGATTCGGCGCACTGGCTGATATGAAGATTGTATTCCAGGCAAATGCAATCATTCCAATCGGAATTATGTTTATTGTCACTGCAATTGAGACCGTTGGCGATATCTCGGCCTGCATCGAAGGTGGTATGAATCGGGAAGCAACAGATTCTGAGCTGTCCGGCGGCGTGATCTGTGATGGACTTGGTTCCTCCTTTGCAGCACTGTTTGGTGTGCTGCCGAACACTTCCTTTTCACAGAATGTAGGTCTGGTATCCATGACGAAGGTGGTGAACCGGTTTGCAATCTCCATGGGTGCGATCTTCCTGATACTCTGTGGATTCTGTCCGAAGATCGGTGCGGTCATGTCTGTGATGCCACAGTCCGTGCTGGGTGGTGCGGCAGTTATGATGTTTGCATCGATCCTGATCTCTGGTATTCAGCTGATCACGAAAGAGCCAATTGGAAGTCGTGAGATCACGATCATCTCTGTGGCTATCGGACTTGGATACGGTCTTGGTGCAACCAGTGGAGCAACTGCTCAGCTGCCGTATTATATACAGCTGATTTTTGGCGGATCCGGAATCGTACCGTGTTCTCTGGCAGCAATCTTTCTGAATATAATTTTGCCGAAGGGATCGAGTCCGGTTCGTAAAATGTGGGATATTGAAGATGAAAAATAAAATTATCGCAGTCATTGGAGCGGGTGGCAAGACCACCCTGATCCATCGACTGGCAGAAGAATATCGCAGGAAGGGCGCGTCTGTGCTGGTGAGTACCACTACCCATATGCTGGTGGAACCGGATACAGATCTCTCCTGCGATTCTTTTGCTATTATGGAAAAAATAAAAAAGACAGGATACTGTATGGCAGGAGCTGTCTGCCCGGAAAATTTTGCAAAAATGCAATCATTGCCGGAACAGATGCTTCATGACTTGATGAAGCAGGTGGATTATGCTTTAATAGAAGCAGATGGAGCGAAACATTATGCGCTGAAGTATCCGTCAGAACAGGAACCGGTGATTCCTGAGGGGACGACCGATGTGATTCTGGTGCTTGGATTATGGGATCTGGGAAAGCCATGTAAGGATGTGGTCTTTCGGTTTGAACATATGACATCTGCACTTGGAATCTCCGGAGATATGAAAGCAGATAAACAGATGCTTCAGTGGATTTGGCAGGCATATGAGGAAAAGCTGAAGAACATGGATTACCAGGGGCATTTTCATGTTCTGCTGTCTGAAAAGACAGATCAGGGACTTATGTTTCACACACTGGAGGAATGAAAGAGGCTATATGAATAAAGAGATACTTATTATCTGCCGTGGCGGAGGAGATCTGGCGACTGGAATCGTACATCGTCTATTTCGGGCGGGGTATCAGGTGCTGATCCTGGAGACAGCAGAACCGGCAGCGATCCGGCGACAGGTCTCTTTCTGCGAAGCTGTCTATGAGGGAACGGCAACCGTGGAAGGAGTCACTGCTGAGAGAATCTACACAGCCAAAAAGCAGGCGGTGGAAGAAGTGCTTCAAAGAGGACGTATACCGCTTCTGGTGGATCCGGATGGACGATCAATAGAAGTCTTAAAGCCGGATGTCGTGGTGGATGCGATCATTGCCAAGAAGAATCTGGGGACATATAAAGAGATGGCACCGCTGGTCATTGGGATCGGACCGGGATTTGTGGCTGGAAAAGATGTGCATCTGGTGGTGGAATCCATGCGTGGACATAATCTGGCACGGATTCTGGAGACTGGATCTGCGCTTGCAAATACTGGAATTCCCGGTAATATTGGAGGCTACACAAAAGAGAGGGTCATTCATGCAGCGGCAGAAGGATATATGAAGAACCTTCATCAGATCGGGGATGTGGTGCGAAAAGGGGAAAAGATTGCAAGAATCTATGAACAGATGTCTCCGGAGGGTGTATTTTCCGGAAGATTTGTATCGGTAGAGGCGACAATTCCGGGAGTGCTCCGGGGACTGATCCGTGAGGGATATCATTTTCAGAAAGGATTTAAGATCGCAGACATTGATCCAAGAGAAAGCGAGCTTGCCAATTGTTTTACGATTTCGGATAAAGCCAGCAGTATCGGCGGAAGTGTGCTGGAAGCGGTCTGCAGATATGTAAATGGATAAAATGGAACAGATATATGCCTGTGTAAGAGATCGGGACCGGTCTAAGAATGCATTGCTTGCCACGGTGACAGAGGGAGCAGCTGCAGGTGAAAAAGCATATGTGGAAGATGGTACGATCCAGATACAGAAGGGAACTTTTTTTACAGGGGAAAATGAAAAAAACCTGCAGGGAAAAGGGCTCATGAAGATCAACGGTCAGGAAGTATTTCTTCAACCACTGGGAAATCAGTCAAAGCTTATTATCTGCGGAGGCGGACATGTGTCACAGGCATTGGTTAAGATGGCTGGACTTCTGGATTTTGAGATCACAGTATTGGAAGATCGGCCGCTGTTTGCAGAGACTGCCAAAAGAGAGGGCGCGGATCAGGTATTCTGTGGAGATTACAGAGAACTGCTGCAGCAGATTCCGGACAGCAGTGACAATTATTTTGTCTGCATGACCAGAGGTCATCGGTTTGACAGAGACTGCCTGCTGGAGATCCTGAAAAAGCCGCATGCTTATGTGGGCATGATGGGTTCCAGAAAACGGTCGTTTCTGATGAAAAAGGATTTGGTGCAGGAAGGTTTTTCAGAAGAACTGGCAGAATCGCTCCATGCACCCATCGGATTATCCATCGGAGCACAGACTCCGGCAGAGATTGCTTTGTCTGTGATCAGTGAGATCGTAAAGGTGAGAAGTGAGCAGTCAAAGGAGACCGCACTGGATGAACAGGTGCTGGAGATATTAAGCCGAACGCCGGAGCCGGGAGAGCAGAGAGTGCTATGTACAATCATAGAAAAACATGGAAGTGCACCTCGAAGCGCAGGTACGCAGATGGTGGTGACTTCCATGAACCAGATTACGGGAACCATCGGCGGAGGCTGTGCAGAGGCTGAAGTGATCACAGCCTGCAGAGAGCATTTTTATAAGCTGCGGGAGCAGATCCCTCATGCGGCTTGTGAAAAGAGGCAGATACGGATGAGCACAGACAATGCGGAAGAAGAAGGTATGGTCTGTGGCGGAACCATTGTTGTATTATTGGAAGAAATATAGAACAGGGGAACGGTATGATTTATCTGGATAATGCAGCAACAACGATGCAGAAGCCGGAAGCAGTCGCAGAGGCGGTTGTTGCTGCCATGGGCAGTATGGGTAATTCTGGCAGGGGAGCTGGAAGTGCAGCACTTCAGGCATCAAGGATCATTTATGATGCGAGGGTTCATCTGACCAGGCTGTTTGGCGGAACAGATCCTTCCCGACTTATTTTTACCGGAAATTCTACAGAAAGTCTCAATCTGGCGATTCATGGTCTGTTTGTTCCGGGAGACCATGTGATCACCACTGAACTGGAGCACAATTCCGTTCTGCGGCCTTTGTATGCGCAGCAGGAAGAAGGTGTTGCAGTGACTGTTGCAGTGAGCGGAAGGAATGGCACGGTGGATTTTTCGGAAATTGAAAAAGCGATCCGTCCGGAAACAAAAGCAATTGTCTGCACACATGCGTCTAATCTGACTGGAAATGTAACAGATCTGGAACGGATGGGAAAGCTTGCAAAAGCCTATGGATTGCTGCTGGTGGTGGATGCATCACAGACGGCAGGAGTGCTGGACATAGATGTAGAGAAGATGCAGATCGATGTACTTTGTTTTACAGGACATAAGAGCCTGATGGGACCGCAGGGAACCGGAGGACTGTATGTAAGACAAGGCATTTCTGTTCAACCATGGAAAAGTGGCGGAACCGGAGTGTACAGTTTTCTGAAAAAGCAGCCGGAAGAATATCCGGAACATCTGGAAGCCGGAACGCTTAACGGACATGGAATTGCAGGACTTCTGGCAGCAGTACAGGAGATAGAGCAGATCGGACAGCGGCAGATCTATGAAAAAGAACACCGGTTGATGACACTTTTTTATGAAGCGGTCAGACAGATCTCAGGAGTGAAAATCTACGGAGATTTTTTGGAAGAAAATGTTCGATGCCCTATTGTAGCACTGAACATTGGAGATGAGGATTCGTCCCAGATCAGTGACTGGCTGCAGGAGGAATATGGAATTATAACCAGAGCAGGAGCACACTGTGCACCGCTGATGCATGCATATTTTCATACGGAAAAACAGGGGATGGTAAGATTCAGTTTTTCTTATTATAATACAGAAGAAGAGGTATCTGCGGCAGTCGAAGCGGTCCGCAGAATCGCAGAAGAAGTACAGGTATAAGGAGAGAGAATGACAGAAGAAATCACATTTTGCAGGGGAGGCGGCTGTACTGCCAAGCTTGGACCGGATCTTTTGAGCCATGTGCTTTCAAAGATTCCAAAAGGAGAAAAAGACCCTGATCTTCTGATCGGATATGACAGTAAAGATGATGCGGCGGTCTATCGAATCTCAGATGATACAGCAGTGGTACAGACACTGGATTTTTTCCCACCCATGCTGGATGATCCGTATTTGTTCGGACAGATTGCGGCAGCTAATGCACTCAGCGATATTTATGCCATGGGCGGTGTAGTAAAGACCGCATTGAATATTGTCTGTTTTCCGGAAAAGATGGATCTTAATATTCTTGGAAAGATTCTGCAGGGTGGAGCAGAAAAAGTAATCGAAGCAGGAGGTATGCTGGCAGGAGGACACTCGATCATGGATGCAGATGTGAAATATGGGCTTTCCGTGACAGGTGTGGTGCATCCGGATCATATTTATGGGAATAATCAAGGGCAACCGTCAGATATGCTGATCCTGACAAAAAAATTAGGGGTTGGTCTGGTGTGCAATGCCAACCGGGTAAATCTGGCACCGGAAGGTGCTATGGAGGAAGCAATCGCTTCCATGACTCTTCTGAACAGAAAAGCAGCGGAAATCAGTCATCATTATGAGATCCATGCTTGTACAGATGTGACAGGATTTGGATTCCTGGGGCATTTAAGTGAGATGATCAATGAACAGATATCGGCGGAGATTGATTCTATCTCGATTCCAGCGATCAGTGGAGCAATCCATTGCGCAGAAGAATTTCTTCTGACAGCTGCAGCCCAACGCAATCGGAACCATGTGAAGGAACGGGTGGAATTCGCTTCAAAGATACCTTTTTCGATGGAAGAGTTATTATTTGATCCGCAGACATCCGGGGGACTGCTGTTTGCAGTGAGAAGAGATCAGGCGGGAGAATTCCTGAAGGAATTAAAAGGAGCAGGACTTCCGGCAGCTATTGTGGGAAGACTGACGTCAAAAAAAGAAAAAGATATTTATGTGAAATAGGAGGATATAAGATGATCACAGTCAATGCAATCGGGGATGCTTGTCCCGTACCTGTTGTTAAGACCAGGAAAGCCATGGAGACGATAAAAGGATCTGAAATGGTGGAAACGCTTGTGGATAATGAGATCGCTGTGGAAAATCTGAAAAAGATGGCCGGACAGATGGGATATCAGGTGAAAGACCAGAAGCTGGAAGAAGGAAAATACAGCGTACAGATCATGGTTACGGAAGCGGAAAAAACAGAAAACATACAGGCGGATATCTGTGACTGCAAACCCACAGCGGCATCTGATAAAGTGGTGGTAATCCGCAGTAACGTTATGGGAGAAGGTGATCCGGAGCTTGGGAAGGTGCTGATCAAAGGGTTTATTTATGCATTGTCTCAGCAGGAAGAGCTTCCGAAGACCATACTCTTTTATAATGGAGGTGCCTATCTGACCTGTGAAGGATCTGCATCTCTTGATGATCTCAAAGAGCTGGAACATCGCGGCGTAAAGATCCTGACTTGCGGTACTTGTCTGAATTTTTACGGATTATCTGAAAAGCTGAAAGTTGGAGAAGTGACGAATATGTATGAGATCGCTGAGACTATGTCCAAAGCTTCTCTGATCGTGAGCCCGTAGAATGAGAAGGAAATATCTGCAGCTGGTGGTGACATTTGCTACAACCACCGCAGCTATGGAGATGGAACAGCGGGCAGAGAAAGCAGAGATTTCGGGAAGACTGATCCCTCTTCCGTCTGAGATCTCGGCAGGCTGCGGACTGGCCTGGAAGACAGAGCTTTCAGAAAAAGATACCATCATGAACTTTATGGAGCAGCAGAAGCTTCATTGGGAAGCAATGTATGAACTTCTGATGTTCTGAGACTACAATAAGAAGATAGATAGAAAGGAAGCCATGCTTTATTATAATCAGTATGTAAGGGCAGAGAGCCTTGACGAGGCATATACTCTGTATCAGAAAAAAAACAATTTTATTCTGGCCGGAATGCTCTGGCAGAAAATGAGAAACCGGACGATGGGAACAGCCATCGATCTGTGTGCACTTGGTCTGGATCAGGTGGATGAGACAGAGACGGAGTTTCGGATCGGGGCATATGTGTCTCTGCGGGAACTGGAGACCAATGAACGCCTGAATGCTTATACGGAAGGTGCATTTCGGGAGTCAGTACGTCATATTGTGGGAGTACAGTTTCGAAATGTGGCAACAGTTGGCGGCAGCCTCTGGGGCCGTTTTGGTTTCTCCGATGTGATGACAATCTTCCGTGCACTGGGGGCAAAGGTAGAACTGCATCATGCAGGGATCATGGATCTGGATGAGTTTGTCAGACTTCCGAGAAAGACCAGAGATATTCTTGTGACTGTGATCGTGCCAAAGACCGTGGAAAAAGTGGTGTATCTCAGCCAGAGAAACCAGTCCACCGACTTTCCGGTGCTGACCTGCGCAGTTGCAAAGAGAGCAGACGGATATGCAGCAGTGGTGGGGGCAACTCCTCATCTGGCGGAAGTAGTACTGGATCGGCAAGGTGTGCTCACTGAGCTTACGGATGAGTCGATCAGCAAGTTCGCAGAACAGGTATCGGAGGAGATCCGGTTTGGCAGCAATGTAAGATCCGGCGCAGCCTACCGTAAGATAATCTGTCGGGTACTTGTGAAGAGAGCATTGGAAGCATGGAAAGGAGAACAGATCTGATGGATGTAAAGATAACATTGAACGGGAAAATGATAACAGATTCCGTAGATGCAGATATGGTTCTTCTGGATTTTTGCAGAAAACATAACTGCTATTCTGTAAAACGCGGATGTGAGTCCGGCAACTGTGGGCTATGTACAGTGCTGCTTGATGGAAAGCCGATCCTTTCCTGCAGTACACCGGTTGGACGTGCTAACGGACGCAGAGTAGATACGCTGGAGGGTCTGCAGGAAGAGGCAAAGGCATTTACCAGATTTTTTGCAGCACAGGGAGCAGATCAATGTGGTTTCTGTAATCCGGGATATATTGTAAATATTGTGGCATTGCTCAGAGAAAATCCGGATCCGACAGATGAGGAAATCCTGGAATATCTGTCAGGTAATCTTTGCCGTTGTACCGGATACCAGAGCCAGCTTCGTTCTCTTCGAAATTACCTGAACAGTAAAAAGGAAGGGGCGGCTATGGATCTGGAAGCAAATGTCTATGGAGAAGATGTAGGAAAGGAGTGGAAGCATGAAGGAATTTAAACGTGACAGAAAAGAGTATCATGCAGTGGGAAAGTGCATTCCAAAGAAAGATTCTGATCAGCTTCTACTTGGAAAACCTGTATTTATGGATGACATTATTCCGAAGGATTGTCTCATAGTAAAACTACTGCGCAGCCCTCATGCGCATGCGATTATCGAAGAGATCAATACGGCGGCTGCTATGAAGGTGCCAGGGATTGTTGCTGTCTATACATGGAAGGATGTGCCTCAGAGGAGATTCTCTATTGCCGGACAGACTTTCCCAGAGCCATCTCCCTATGATCGTCTGATTCTTGATCAAAGAGTCCGAAGTGTAGGAGATGCGGTTGCGATTGTAGCCGGTGAGACAGAAAAAGCAGTGGACAAAGCATTGCGTGTCATTAAAGTGAAGTATCAGGTGCTGGAGCCGGTGCTTGATTTCCGAAAAGCACTGGATAACCCGGTGTTGGTTCATCCGGAAGATAACTGGATGTCCCATGGAAATACGGGAGATGTGAAACGCAATCTTCTGCATCATGAAGAAGATGCTCACGGAGATGTGGAAGCGGTACTTGCAGATTGTGAAGAAGTTATTGAGCATAGCTGGAGAATTAAAGCTGCTCAGCAGGGGTATATGGAGACAATCCGTGCTTATTGTGAGATCGATCGGTACGGAAGACTTCATTGTATCAGTTCCACACAGATCGTATTTCATATCAGACGTATTCTTGCCAATGCTCTTGGAATCTCCAAATCCATGGTCCGCGCAGAAAAGCCGCGGATCGGCGGTGGATTTGGAGCCAAGCAGACAGCAGTGTGTGAAGTATATCCTGCTTTTGTCACATGGATGACAAAGCGACCCAGTAAGATTATTTACAGCAGAAGAGAGTGCCAGACCATTGCGTCTCCCCGTCATGAGATGGAGGTAACTGTGCGTCTGGGTGCAATGAAAGATGGAAGGATCCGGGCGATCGATCTGTATACGTTATCCAATACAGGTGCTTATGGAGAACATGGAACAACGACAGTGGGACTTTCCGGACATAAAGCAATTCCGCTCTACACAGGCGGATGCGAGGCAACCCGGTTTTCCTGTGATGTGGTTTATACTAACGTGCAGGCAGCAGGTGCTTATCGTGGATATGGCGCAACACAGGGAATCTTTGCCCTGGAGTCTGCAGTCAATGAACTGGCTGAAAAGCTTAAGATCGATCCGGTGGAGCTTCGGATGAAAAATATTGTCCGGGAGGGCATGTTCATGCCGGCTTATTTTGGAGAGACGGCGAATGCCTGTGCACTTGACCGATGTATTACACACTGTGCAGATCATTTTCACTGGAAAGAAAAATATCCGGTGCGTGATATGGGGAATGGAAAAGTGCGCACTGCAGGTATGGCAATTGCCATGCAGGGTTCTTGCATCTCTAATGTGGATGTGGGTTCCTGCACTCTGAAGCTTTCTGATGATGGAACATATAATATGCTGATCGGTGCCGCAGATATGGGAACCGGATGTGATACGATCCTGGCGCAGATGGCAGCAGAAGTGTTGGATTGCGAACCGGATCAGATCGTAGTCTTTGGTGCGGATACGGATGCATCCCCGTATGATTCAGGATCTTATGCATCTTCTACCACGTATGTTACCGGTATGGCAACACAGAATGCAGCAATGGAACTTCGTGAAAATATGATGAAGATCGGAGCGGAACTATTAGGCTGTACATTGGATGAAGTAGAATTTGATGGAGAAAAGGTATACCTGGTGGATGGAGACCAATCTGTCAGTCTTGCAGATATTGCAGTGAAATCGCAGGTGAACAACAGAATCCCGGTGGATGTGACGGCAACTTATTCATCGCCAGTATCTCCGCCGCCTTATATGGTCGGCATGGCAGAGATCGAGCTGGATAAAGAGACCGGAAGTGTGAAGATCCTGGATTATGATGCAGTGGTTGACTGCGGAATTCCGGTCAATCCCAATCTGGCAAGAGTACAGACAGAAGGTGGCATTGGTCAGGGAATCGGTATGGCACTCTATGAAAATGTTACTTACAATGCCAATGGTAAGATCACAGAAGGCGATTTTATGCAGTATAAGATCCCGACCAGACAGGATGTAGGAAATATTCATGTGGAATTCGAGACCAGTTATGAGCCATCGGGTCCGTTTGGTGTGAAATCAATCGGTGAGATCGTTATCAATACACCGGCACCGGCACTGGCACATGCAATTTATCGTGCAACCGGTGTGTGGCACAGAACAGTACCGTTCACTCCGGAGAAGATCCTTATGGGAATGCTGGATCCGGACTGGAAAGAAACTGATCACAGGGTAAAGGATTAAATGATACAGGCAATTTATATGGCGGCTGGTAACAGCCGCCGTTTTGGAAGTAATAAGCTGTTGTTCCCATGGAAGGGGAAGACCATGTATCGCCACGGGCTGGATCTGCTGCTGGAACTGAAAAAAGAAATGAAAGAGCAGTTATCTGTGATCGTTGTAACACAGTATCCTGAGATTCTGGAAGAGGTGCAGAAGCTGCAGGAAGTGTCTGGAGTACAGGTTGTTTTTTGCAGAGAGAGTCATCTGGGAGCATCATATACGATCAAGGCGGGAATAGCTGCTATGCAGAAGCAGGCGACATATCTTCTTTTTATGGTGGCGGATCAGCCGGAACTTTCCAAAGAAAGCGTCAGGTGTCTTATGAAGGCATCTGGGGTGTTGGATACTGGTTCAGACTGCAAAACAGAAAAAGATCAACCAGAGACATTATCACTTTGCTGTCATGGAATTCCGGGGAATCCCTGCATGTTCCATGAATCCCTGATTCCAGAACTTCTTCAGCTGACAGGGGACCAGGGCGGACGAAAAGTTCTGAAGCAGCATACATGTCGATATGTGGAGATCGAAGATGAAAAGGAACTGATGGATATAGATGTTCCTGTATATTGAGAATGGTGACACGAAGCCATAGTCTGTGCCTGAGACCTTTTAGATATAAGAATGAAGGATAAGTGAAAAAGTGAGTAGTGAGCCAGTGAATCGGGTAGTGGGCCGGGTAAAATAAAAAAGTTGAAAATAGTGTTGACAAATATACTCCCAGGTGGTATTATAGTCGAGCTGGTTGTGAGAACAGCTGGTAACACACAGACAGTCAATCACATAGCAACAAGCAGCTTTGAAAAAAGTTAAAAAAGTTGTTGACAAGATACGACAGAGTGTGATAAGATATCGGAGTTGCTGCTGAGGCAACGAGATAGAACATGAACCTTGATAATTAAATAGTGCTTTGAAAATCTTCGAAAATTCTTTTGAAAATTTTTAAACGAACAGCTTTAACTTATATAAGTCAAAGCAACCTAGAAACAGTAACGGATAGAACAGCCAAGTGTTGTTCTGAACGGATACAAACTTTAATCGAGAGTTTGATCCTGGCTCAGGATGAACGCTGGCGGCGTGCTTAACACATGCAA
>OGIO01000517.1_pt1 | contig 46854 bp, 51 predicted proteins | sample 1571841 | NCBI WGS metagenome assembly OGIO01 (sample SAMEA2582111, study PRJEB24529) | metagenome | biome: Human gut stool | place: China | collected 2011
ACCGTCTGGCTACTCTGCAGCTGCGCGGCGTCAAGGGTACCACCGGCACCCAGGCATCCTTCATGGAGCTGTTCAAGGGCGATGCCGACAAGATCCGCGCGGTGGACGCTTCCATTGCTGAGGAGATGGGCTTTGACCCCAAGGCCGTCATCCCGGTGTCCGGCCAGACCTACAGCCGCAAGGTGGACGCCTTTGTGCTCAACGCACTGGCCGGCATCGGCCAGAGCTGCATGAAGTTTGCTACCGACCTGCGCCTGCTGGCCAACTTCAAGGAGATGGAAGAGCCGTTCGAGAAGAACCAGATCGGTTCCTCTGCCATGCCCTACAAGCGCAACCCCATGCGCTGCGAGCGTATCTGCGCCCTGAGCCGTTACCTGATGGTGGACGTGCTGAACCCCAGCTTCACCACCGGCACCCAGTGGTTCGAGCGCACCCTGGACGACAGCGCCAACAAGCGCGTGGCCATGGCCGAGGGCTTCCTGGCCACCGACGCCATCCTGAACATCATGCTCAACGTCACCGACGGCATCGTGGTGTACCCCAAGGTGGTGCGCAGCCGCCTGATGGCTGAGCTGCCCTTCATGGCCAGCGAGAACATCATGATGCAGGCCGTGGAAAAGGGCGGCAACCGTCAGGAGCTGCACGAGCGCCTGCGCCAGCACGCCATTGCCGCCGGCAAGCAGGTCAAGGAAGAAGGCCTGCCCAACGACATGGTGGACCGCATTGCTGCCGACCCCGCCTTTGGCCTGACCAAGGAGGAGATCGTGGCGGGCCTGGTGCCGGAGAACTTTGTGGGCCGTGCACCCCAGCAGGTGGAAGAGTTTGTGGCCAACGTGCTGCAGCCCATCTTTGACGCCAACCCCGATGCCGTGGAGCAGCACGCTGCCCTGAGCGTGTAAGGGTGCTTAGCCTGCCAAATGAAAAAGCGGTTTGTCATACTAAGAAGTTATTATAACTTGATTTATATGGCAGACTAAAACTTCTTGACGAAGATACGCTGTAAAACTTAGCCCGCCAATTTGGCGTGCCCCAGGTAACAGCGGATTTTTCAAGCAAAATCAGCAGCTTTCTGGCTGCACGGCTCTTAGCCCGCCAGATGTCCGGTATATCATAGGGACTGGTCTGGCAGGCTCTGATCGGACGCAAGAGGCCGCCGCATGCAAATGCGGCGGCCTTTTTTGCGCCCTTGTGCAAATCACAGCTTCATGCTACACTGGTAGCAGAACATAAAAAGGAGTACCGCAGATGCGATTGGATAAATATCTGGCCGAGACGGCTCAGTGCACCCGCAGCGAGGCAAAGGCTCTGCTGGCCAAGGGCCGGGTGCAGGTGAACGGTGCCGTCTGCAAAAAAGGGGACACCCAGCTCAAAGAAACCGACACCGTGGCCGTGGACGGCAAAGCCCTGAACTACCGGCAGTTCGTCTATCTCATGCTCAACAAGCCGGAAGGCGTGGTGAGCGCCTCCACCGATAAGCGGGACACCACGGTGGTGGACCTGGTGGGGGATGCCTACCCCCGGCGGGAGCTGTTCCCGGCGGGCCGTCTGGACAAGACCAGCACCGGCTTTGTGCTGCTGACCGATGACGGCGGATTTGCCCATGATATCCTTGCCCCGAAGCGCCATGTCTCCAAGACCTATACCGTCACGCTGGACACCCCCCTCACCGAGGAGATGCGCACCGGCTTTGTCGCGGGGGTCACGCTGGCCGACGGCACAGCCCTGTCCCCGGCCGAGGTGACCGCCCTTTCTCCGGACGGCCTGACCGTGCGGGTGGTGCTGAAGCAGGGGGTGTACCACCAGATCAAACGGATGTTCGGCGTGTACGGGGCCGGGGTGAACGGCCTGCACCGGGACGCCATCGGCGGGCTTGCACTGGACGAGAACCTTGCGCCGGGCCAGTGGCGGGAACTTTCGGACGATGAGGTGGCAGAAATTACCAGAGGATGAGGGCCGCTTTTCACCCGGATTTCAAAAAAACATCACATTTTAAAGCTAAAATAGTGCCAAGAACCACGCAAAAAAGCACTTTTTTGGCCTGCAAACGCCCCGAAAGATAATTTCAACAAGAAAGAATTATCTTTTTTGTTGAAATATGTTGCAAAAGTAAATTCTTTTGTGTAAAATATAGATTGTAATGCAGCGAAATTGGTAAAAATCACAGTCGCTGCCGCTGCGGTTTGCACAAACGAGGAAAAGGGGTAACCATTATGGCCAATAGAGTATTTCAAAGCGTGATCTACCAGATGAAAGATGCGATCAACCGGGTGGTCGGCGTGGTGGATGAGACCGGCGCTGTCATTTCCTGCTCGGAACTGAACCTGATCGGGGAAGTGCGCGACGGCTTTGTGGCGGAGCGCCTGACCGCAGGGGACCGCTTTGTGCGCGATGGTTACACCTACCAGCAGTTCTCCAGCGCAAAGCACAACGATTACGCGGTGTTCGTGGAAGGTGCCGACGAGACGGCCGGCCAGTTTGCCGCCGTGCTGTCCATCAGCCTGCAGAGCATCAAGCAGTATCATGACGAAAAGTTCGACAAGTCCAACTTCATCAAGAACGTGGTGCTGGACAACATCCTGCCCGGCGATATCTACGCCAAGGCCCGCGAGCTGCACTTTGCCACCGACGTTTCCCGCGTGGTGTTCATCGTGCGCGTGACTTCCGGCGGCGACATCTCGGCTTATGATGTGGTCAGCAGCCTGTTCCCGGACAAGCAGAAGGACTTTGTGTTCAACATCAGCGAGACGGATACCGTGCTGGTCAAGGAGATCCGCAAGGGCATCGACCGCACCGACATGGAAAAGCTGGCCGCCAGCATCGTGGATACCCTGTCCGGCGAGCATTACATCAAGGCCGTGGTCGGCATCGGCACCCCCATTTCCAACGTGAAGGATCTGGCCACCTCCTTCAAGGAGGCCCAGATCGCCATGGAAGTGAGCAAGGTGTTCGACACCGAGAAGCAGATCATCCGCTACGACAACCTCGGCATCGCCCGCCTGATCTACCAGCTGCCCACCACCGTGTGCGAGATGTTCCTGCGCGAGGTGTTCAAGCAGGGCAGCATCGAGAGCCTGGATCAGGAGACCCTGTTCACCATCCAGCGCTTCTTCGAGAACAACCTGAACGTCTCCGAGACCAGCCGCGGCCTGTTCGTCCACCGCAACACGCTGGTGTATCGTCTGGAAAAGATCAAAAAGCTGACCGGCCTGGACCTGCGTGAGTTCGACGACGCTATCGTCTTTAAGGTAGCGCTGATGGTCAAGAAATACCTGTCCAACAACCCGGCCAAATATTGATGCAACCGCCGCACAGGGTCCCCTGTCCGGCACAGGAACCGGCCGCTCGACCCCGATGCTGGCCGGTTCTTTTTGCCTGTGGAAATGACCCCTTGCAGGCAGAACAGGCTGCAGGGGTCTTGACCATCAAAAAACTTTGATGTCAGGAGTAAAAGCGTTCCATGATCGATTTTGAACACGTCTCCAAAGAGTACAAAAAGGGCGGACGCCTGGCCCTGGAGGACATCAACCTCCATGTGGACGACGGCGAATTCGTCTTTCTGCTGGGCCATTCCGGTGCCGGCAAATCCACGCTGCTCAAGCTCATCCTGCGCGAGGAGCTGCCCACCTCCGGCAAGGTGACGGTGCTGGGCAAGGATGTTGCCCACCTGCGCCGCCGCAAGGTGCCCTACCTGCGCCGTCAGATGGGCATCATCTTCCAGGACTTCCGCCTCATCCCTTCCATGACGGTGTACGAGAACATCGCCTTTGCCATGCACGTCACCAACGTCAAGCGCAGCGTCATCCGGGAGCGGGTGGAATACATGCTGGAGCTGGTGCATCTGGAGGATAAGGCCAAGGTCTACCCGGACACCCTGTCCGGCGGTGAGCAGCAGCGCGTGGCCGTGGCCCGGGCCCTGGCCCACAGCCCCAAACTGGTGATCGCCGACGAGCCCACCGGCAACATCGACCCGGAGCTGAGCCTGGAAATGATGGAGCTGCTGGAGCGGGTGAGCCAGACGGGCATCACCGTGCTGGTGGTCACCCATGAGCACGAGCTGGTGCACCGCTTCCATCAGCGGGTGGTCACCCTGAAAAATGGCCGCATCATCTCGGATATCCCGGCAGACCCGAAGGCCATTGCGGCCCGCTCTGCCGAGCTGAACGCCTGGAAGGATCTCACCGAACCGGTGGACGACGAGCAAAACGATGAAACGAAGGAAAAGGAGGCGGCGACGGTATGAGGATCTCGACCTTTTTCTTTCTGACCCGGCGCGGCCTGCGCAATCTGGGCAAGCACTGGGCCATGACCATTGCCTGCATCGCGTCCCTGAGTGTCTGCATGACCCTGAACAGCTTTGCCAGTCTGGCCGAGGTGAACGTGGACAGCATGGTCAGCTATCTGGGCAGCCAGAACGAGACCGTGGTGTACCTGGACCCTGACTGCGACGACGCCACCGCCACCCAGGTGGGAGAAAAGCTCTCTACCATGCCGGGGGTCAGTGGGGTGCAGTATGTGTCCAAACAGGACGTGCTGAACATCTACCGAGGCTATATGGAGGACTATTCCTCCCTGTGGGACGAATTTGAGACCGACAACCCCTTTAAGGCAAACTACCGGGTCACCATTTCGGACCTGAGCCAGATGGCTGCCATGAGCAAAAAAATGCAGGCCATCCCGGGCGTGTACAGCGTGGCTGCTCCGGTGGAGATGACCAACGTGTTCGTGGAAGTGCAGCAGGCGGTCACCAAGGGCGGGCGGCTCATTGTACTGGTGCTGATGATCGTCAGCATCATCACCGTGGGCAGCACCATCCGCCTGAGCGTGTTTGCCCGTCGGCGTGAGATCGAGATCATGAAGTATGTGGGTGCCACCAATGCGCTGGTCACCCTGCCCTTTGTGGTCGAGGGCCTGGCCATGGGCCTGATCTCCGGCGCCCTGACGGCGGGCGTGAGCCTTGCCGCCTATTCCTATACCGTCAGTGCTGCCAGCACCCTGGGAGGCCTGTGGCAGATGATCATGGGCCATGCCCTGGTGCCGGTGGCCAACGTCTGGCCCACCGTCGTGATCTACAGCCTGGCGGGCGGCGCTCTGGTGGGCGGCCTGGGCAGCATGTTCTCCATCCGCAAGCATCTGAATGTCTGACCGAAAGGAGACGTCCATGAAAAAAGCAATGCACGCAAAACCTTTCCGGCTCCACGCACCGGGCCACAAAGCCCGTCATGCCCGGCCGGAAAGCCCCCGCACCCGCGTGGTGCGTGCGGTGAGCCTGTGCCTGGCCTGCATCTGCCTGCTGGTCACGGCCACGGTATACCCGGCTTCGGCGGCCACGGGCAGCAGCAGTATGTCCAGCCTGCAGAACAAACTGAACAAGCTGTCGCAGTCCATCAAGCTGCATGAGCAGGAACTGAACAATGCCAAAAAGAAAGAAGCTGCCGCCAAGGCGCTGGAAAGCGAACTGAAGGAGCGCGTCAGCGTCATTCAGGACCAGATCAGTGTGCTCAGCGGGCAGATCGCCTCGGTGCAGAACAGCATCGGCCAGAAGGAACAGGAGATCAGCGTCAAGGAGACCGAGATCGCCGAAAAGGAAACGGAGATCGAGGAAAAGGAGCTGGAGATCCAGGACCAGTGGAGCGACTTCAAAAAACACATGGCCGCCATGCAGGAGCTGCGGGACGGCGGCAGCGTGGCCATGCTCAGCGCGGTGAACGACCTGTATGAACTGCTGACCTTCAACGAGGTCATGCAGGACATCTCGGTGAAGGACACCGAGATCATGGACAACATGAAAACCGCCAAGGCCGGGCTGGAAGCCGACAAGACCGCGCTGGAAAGCGACCGTGCCGAGCTGGTGAGCCAGAAGGCCGACCTGCAGAGCCAGAAGAAAGAGCTGGACAGCCAGAACAGCCAGATGCAGTCCAAGCAGAGCGAGCTGAACAGCAGCATCTCGGCGGCCCGGATGTCGGCGGCTGATGCCAAGAAGGCCCAGGCTGCCGCACAGGCGGCCATCGAGTCGGACGAGCTGAACTACGAGGCCGTGAAGAGCCAGATCCAGAAACTCATTGCGCAGGCGGCTTCCAGCCAGCCGCAGCTGAGCTTTACCGGCTTTATCTGCCCGCTGAAGAGCTACAGCCGCATTTCCAGTGAGTACGGCTGGCGCAAGAACCCGGTGTCCGGCGTGAACAAGCTGCATGCCGGCATCGACCTGGCTGCCGGCGGCGGCACCCCCATCTACGCAGCCGCCAGCGGCTATGTGCAGGTGGCAGGCTGGTCCAGCGGCGGCTACGGCAACTATGTCATCATCTACCACGGCAAAATGTCCGACGGCAACACCTACAGCACCCTGTACGGCCACATGCGGTCGGTGGCCACCAGTGCCGGCAAGTACGTCAAGCAGGGCGAGCTCATCGGCTATGTGGGCAGCACCGGCAATTCCACCGGCAACCACCTGCATCTGGAGGTGTGGAAGGGCGGCAGCAAGGCCAACGCCGTCAACCCCCGCGGCTACATCCCGTTCCCGCACAATTGATCCATCGTGAAGGAGTCTGGTTTTTATGAACGAACAAAAACGTAAGCGGATGCTGCGCATCGCCTGCCTGCTGCTGGCAGGGGTGTTTGTGCTCTCGCTGCTGGGCAGTATTTTCATGATGCTGCTGTTCTGACAGGGAGGAAGCTGACATGAACCGTAAAATCTCCATCGGCATGGCGGTCACCATCGTGATCCTTGCCATGACGGTCACTTTTTCCATCACCATGCTGGTGGCCATGCGTCTGTTTGACAGCACGGTGAGCAGCGTCAAGGAAAAAGAGAGCATGTACAACAAGATCGCAGAGGTGGACCGCTACGTCCGCAGCAACGATTATTACACCATCGACGAAAACACGCTGTACGACCGCCTGACCGCAGGCTACCTGCTGGGCACCGGCGACAAGTACGCCCGCTACTACAACGCTACCGCCTACACCGAGCTGGTCAATGTGCAGAACGGCACCATCCTGGGCATCGGCGTGGAGTTGGGGCTGGACCAGACCGGCTACGCCAAGGTGACCAAGGTATACGACGGCTCGCCTGCCCAGGAAGCCGGCATCGTGGTGGGTAACTACATCACCGCCGTGGGCGACACCGACGTCAAGAGCCTGACCACCGTGGATGCGGTGCAGTCCCGCCTGCAGGGCGAGGCCGGCACCACCGTCACCGTGACCTGGCTGGACAGCGCGGCATCCTCCCATACGGCCGACCTGACCCACTCCGGCTACACCAGCACCACGGTGGACTATCAGATGCTGGGCGATGTGGGTTATATCAAGATCCGTCAGTTCGACGGCAGCACCCCCAGTGAGCTGGACTACGCCATCCGCGCCCTGAGCGCCAATGGTGCCGCCAGCCTGGTGTTTGACCTGCGTGACAACGGCGGCGGCGTTCTGGATGACGCCATCAGCTGCATCAATCTGATCGTGCCGGAGGGCACGGTGGCCTATGCCGAGGATAAAAACGGCAACCGCACCGTGGTGGGCAGCAGCGACAGCGAGACCGAGACGGCCCTGCCTCTGGTGTGTCTGGTAAATGGCAGCACCGCCAGCGCAGCGGAGCTGTTCGCCGCCAGCCTGCGCACCATGAGCGGTGCCCGTCTGGTGGGCACCACCACCATGGGCAAGGGCACCATCCAGAGCAGCCCGCAGCGTCTGTCGGACGGCAGCGCCGTGAGCATCACGGTGGCAAAGCTGCTCTGCGGCGACGGCACCAGCTTTGACGGCACGGGCCTGAGCGTGGATGTGGAGCGCGCCCTGAGCGCGGATGAAGCCAACTCCTATCTGGACTACACCCCGACCACGGACCCGCAGGTCCAGCGCGCCGTGAGCGCAGCCCAGCAGCTCAGCGGCACCACAACCGTGGCCGGTGCCAACGACAGTGCTTCTTCCGCCGCTGCTTCGGAGGCTGCCGACAGCACCGCCGCTGACGCCGAGACTGCACCGGAGACGGATGCACCGGAAGAACCGGCAGACACTGCACAGAGCGAAGCGGCGGCCGATTCTGCGGCACAGTAAACTCCCTCCGTCACGGCTTGCGCCGCGCCACCTCCCTCTGGGAGGAAGGCTTTGCCGGAGCTTGTCTGGTCACACCAAAAGGCCCCGTCTCCGAGGGGGCTGGCAATGCCGTCAGGCATTGACTGGGAGAGTGACCTGCCGCCAATAGTACCAATGACCCCAAAGGCTGCTGCATACCCTGCAACAGCCTTTTTCTGAGAAAGGATGGCCTCCATGCCCGAACTGACCGACATTTCCGTGATCCGCGCCCTGTGCGAAAAATACGATTTTGCGCTCTCCAAGGGCTTTGGACAGAACTTCATCATCAATCCGGGCATCCCCACCAAGATCGTGGATGCCAGTGGGGTGGACAAGCGCTACGGCGTCATCGAGATCGGCCCCGGCATCGGTGTGCTGACCAAAGAGCTGGCCAAGCGTGCCGCCAAGGTGGTGTCCATTGAGGTGGACGAGCGCCTGCCGCCGCTGCTGGCCGAGACCATGGCCGGGGTGGACAATTTCAAGCTGGTGCTGCAGGACGTGCTGAAGGTGGACCTGAAAGCCCTCATTGAAGCAGAGTTCCCGGGCATGCCGGTGGCCGTGTGCGCCAACCTGCCCTATTACATCACCAGCCCCATCGTCATGAAGCTGCTGGGGGACCGCCTGCCCATCGAGAGCCTGACCGTGATGGTGCAGAAGGAAGCCGCCGACCGCTTGGCCGCCGTGCCCGGCACCCGGGCTTCCAGTGCCATCAGCTGTGCAGTGAACTACTACGCCACCTCCAGACTGATGTTCACCGCTGCACCGGGCAGCTTTTACCCGGCCCCCAAGGTCACCAGCGCCGTGGTGCGCATGGACATCCGCCCCACCCCCGCCGTGCAGGTGGAGGACGAGGACGGCTACTTTGCACTGATCCGTGCGGCCTTTGGCCAGCGCCGCAAGACTGCGGCCAACGCCATTGCAGGCGGCCTGAACCTGCCCAAGGAAAAGGTCATTGCCGCCATTGAGGCGTCCGGGTTCGACGCCCGCATCCGCCCCGAGGCCCTTACCCTGTCCGACTTTGCAAAGATCCAGCAGGCCCTTGCCTGACCGGACTGTAAACAGAAAGCCCTGCCGCTTGATTTTCAGCGGCAGGGCTTTTATGCGGTCGGTTATTGCGGCTGCTCCGCAGACGGTTCGTAGCGGAAGCGCTGCAGGGTCTGCTCCAGTGCGTTCAGGTCCACCGGCTTGGACAGGTGGGCGTTCATGCCGGCGTCCAGGCTCTTTTTGACGTCCTCGGCAAAGGCGTTGGCTGTCATGGCGATGATGGGAATGGTCCGGCCCAGCGGGTTTGCACCGCTGCGGATCATCCGGGTGGCTTCGTAGCCGTCCATGCCGGGCATCTGCACGTCCATCAGGATGGCGTCGTACTCGCCGGGGGCCACGGTCTGGAATTTCTCCACGACCTCGACACCGTCGCGGCAGATGGTGCAGGAAGCGCCCCGCATCTCCAGCAGGGACTGCAGGATCTCGGCGTTGATCTCGTTGTCCTCGGCGCAGAGGAAGCGCATCCCGTGCAGCGACGGGCTGTCCTGCGCCGGGGCAGGGCAGACGGCGGGTGCTGCCTGCACCGTTTCTTCGCAGATCTTGAAGTCCAGCACCACCTCGAAGCGGGTGCCCTTGCCCAGCTGGCTTTGCAGCGTGATGACACCGCCCATCATGTCCACGATGTTCTTGGTGATGGCCATGCCCAGACCGGTGCCCTGCACCTTGTTGGTCACCGAATTCTCGGCCCGACTGAAGGACTCGTAAATGTGCTTCTGGAACGCTTCGCTCATGCCGATGCCGTTGTCGGTAACGGTGAACTTGTAGCGGGCATAGTGGCCGCTGCGGAGGATCTCCTCCACATTCAGCGAGATGCTGCCGCCATGGCCGGTGTACTTGACCGCATTGGACAGGATGTTGAGCAGTACCTGTCGCAGGCGGGTGGCGTCGCCTTCCACATTCTCGTGGAGCAGGTCGTGGACCTGTACGGTGAACTGCTGGTCCCGCAGCACGGCCTGCTGGCGGATTACGCTGTCCACCTGCGCGATCTGCTCGGCCATGCGGAAGGGCTGGATGTTCAGGGTGGCCTTGCCGCTTTCGATCTTGCTCATGTCCAGGATCTCGTTGATGAGGTTCAGCAGATGCCGGCTGGCGGTCTTCAACTTGTCAATGTAGCCCTGCAGCTTGCCCGGGTTTTGCAGGTCGTTTTCCATCAGGCTGGCCAGGCCCACGATGGCGTTCATCGGGGTACGGATGTCGTGAGACACATTGCTCAGGAAGGTGGTCTTGGCCGAGCTGGCGCTCTCCGCCTGCTGCAGGGCCGCCCGCAGCTCTCGCTGGCTTTCCTGCAATTTCTGGTTCAGCTTCCGGGCCTGCCGGGCGGCTTCCTTGGCGTTTGCCTCAGCGATGCGCGACCGGCGCAGCGAGACAAGGATGACCGCCAGGATCATCCCGAAGAAGGTAATCAGCATCACGGAGACGACAAGAAAATTATCCTTTACAAAGTCGGTCACGGTCACCTTTTCCAGCGAGGCCTCGTACATGGGCAGCGCACCCGTCAGCATGGAGGCTGGGATCGTGCGCAGGGTCTTGTTCAGGATCGACATCAGGGTGACATCTCCGCGTGCCACGGCAAAAGAGACATTGCCGTCCTGCGTGAGGAAAACGCTGTGGAGCCTTTTGTCCTCACGGTACTTCGCGACCTCGCCCGATTCGGCAAGCAGGCAGTCGTTTTCGCCGCTGCGCACGGCTGCCTCGGCATTCTTCAGGGAATTGTACTCGACGATGTTCCAGTCCGGATAGCAGTAAGAAACGTACCATTTCAGCAGCAGGTCATCCTTCAGCAGGGCAACGGTGTTCGCATGGTTCTCGTTGAAATAAGTCTGCGCCGTGACTGCCGCCATGTTCAGGGTCAGGACCGTGTTGGACAGAACGAAGTTGTTCTCTTCCGCTACATAGGGGTTCTGGGCAAAATGGAAAATGAGGTCGATCTGGCCGTCTTTCAAGGCCTGGACCTCCTCTTCCATGGAATCATACCCGACCAGTGAAAAATCCAGCTTCTGGTTGCTGATGCTGTCGGATGCAAAGGTGATGTAATCGTTGATCACCCCCACCAGCTGCCCGTTCTCCGGCACATAGGTACTGATGCCGGCATCGCTGGTCAGAAAACCGATCCGGATGTCTCCATGCTGCGTGACCCAGTCCTGTTCCTCACGGGACAGCACAGGCGTATAGGAGGCAGAAAGATACCGCTGGTACAGCTCGTCGGCGTAAAACGGCTTGTCGAATTCCATCTTGCGCATGGCGTGATCCAGCTCTTCCTTCAGGTCCTGCCGGGTCCTGCTGATGGCAAAGTAGATGTCGGAGCCGCCGGTCTGGGCAATGGCAGACATGCCGTATTCCACCCAGGCAGGCGACTCGGTGGAAATGACGCAGTCGATCTCGCGGCCCTGCGCCTGCTGCTTGTCCTGCTCGAAGCTGTTGGACCACACATATTGCAGATGCAGGCCGTGATCCTCCTCCCACTGATAGAACTGGGCGGCCTCCACGCTGGTTTTCATCAGGGCGATGCGTTTGCCGTTCAGAGTGCGCAGGTTCGAGGCCGAAATGTCCGTGTGGGCCAGGTCGGCATACAGATAATAGATTTCCCGGCCCATCGGCAGCTCACTGAACAGCCTGTCCTGTGCACGGTCCTCGGTGTAGGAAACACCAGCCATCAGGTCGATCTCGCCGTTTTTCATCATCTGGAGCAGGTCCGACCAGCCGGCCTTGACATATTCATAGGTCCAGCCGGTGTATGCCGCGACCGACTGCTCGTATTCGTAGGCATAGCCGCTGCGTTCGCCGTTCTTGCCCGTGATATTGTAGGCGTCCTCATACCAGCCCACACGCACCACTTTTGACGCGGCTTGCGCTGCGTGTGCAGGAAGCGGCAGCAGCACAAGCAGGCACGCCAGCGCTGCCAGAAAGCAGGCCCATCGGCGCAGATTCACCCGGATCTGACACATAAACAACTCTCCTCACAGAAATCCTCTGGGTTTGTCCGCCGTCAAGGCTGCTGCCGCAGGCTCCGCACCGGGCAGAAGACGGCATTTCTGCATAATATTATTTCAATTATAGCGCTGCAAACCCCGCCTTGCAAGCAGTTTTGTCGGTTTGATACGGCCAAAACGCTGTCGGCGGGGCACTGCGCCCGCAGCCCGCACCGGCGCGGCATGGCTCTGCCTGCCGGAACATGCCTGCTGCTGCACAGCCCGGGAAACAAACCGTTGAACGAACAGGAAAAAAGTGCTCACGCTGCCCGACGCTTCCCATCTGAGAACACGAGTGGATATTGACAATTTGCGTGGTTTCTGCTATCCTATAAACCAGTGACTTGTCACAGGCGGAAGGCATTATCAATCGGCAGACCGCCCTCCGGAAAACAATAAAATAAGCTGGTGTGGCGCAATGGCAGCGCAACTGATTTGTAATCAGTGGGTTGCAGGTTCAACTCCTGTCACCAGCTCCAAGAAAAACCGCTCGGGAACATTGATTTCCGGGCGGTTTTTCCATGGGGCGAGTTTGTTGGAGAGATTGGTGCAGAAATTGCGATAAAATCTGTTGCAGATGGTTGACAAACTGCTTTGCGCGTGGTAATATATACAGGCAGTCCGCGCGGCGGACACAAAAGAATATGGGCGTGTTCCCGAGTGGCCAATGGGGACAGACTGTAAATCTGCTGCTTTCAGCTTCGGTGGTTCGAATCCACCCGCGCCCACCAAGAAATAGCACCTAGAAACGTAAGTTTCCGGGTGCTTTTCTTTTGTGCAAACCCACTTCGCAACCCACTTTTTGGGCTAAGGCGATTTACACCCCTCTCACCATCCCATTATACAGCAGCTCCAGAAACTGCACGGCACTGGGGCAGCCGGTCAGCGGGTAGCCAGCCAGATGCTGCACCTGAGCGGGGTTGGTGGCCCATGAGGTCTGCGCGGCACGGCGGATCATGCTCTGGATGGCGGTCCAGTCGCAGCAATGACGGTCTGCAAGTGGCTCGTAGATCTCCTTCTGGACGGCTTCCAGTCGGTCCTCCTGCTCGCAGATCAGCCGGAGCGCCTCGCTCAGAGTGTGGTAAGCCCGCATATTGCGGGTGATGCCCAGCGGGCGCAGCACCCCGTCCACCTGTGCGGCAAAGTCGGTCATATCATAAGTGGTCATTTTTTACACTTCCTTCCGGTACAACTCTAGCTGGAAAATGCCGGAAATGTGCTGAAAGTGTTGCAATATGTCGCAACATGTCGGAATGCGCTGCAAAAAAACAGCCCCATGGAACCGGAATCACCGGAACCACGGGGCTGTTGTCATGCTGTGCGGCCTTTCGGCCTGCCGCCGGAGCGGCTAAGTAGTATAGCGACCTTACTTGTTGACCTGGCTCTTCTTGTCCTCCAGATACTTGTCCGCCTGGATCGCGGCAGCGGTGAAGGAGTTGTTCTGCCACCAGGCCACCAGCGCGGCCACGGTGGTGATGCCAGCGGTGACCAGCTGCTCCACGGTGCTGGATTCAATGGGCAGCACGGGCTTGCCGCAGGCGCTGAGGATCTGGTTGGTCAGAGCCAGCAGCAGGCAGGCGGTGCGGGCGATGGTACCGGCGGAGATCTTGTTGTTCAGGTTATTCATAGTCAGTTCCTTTCTCTTTCGTGTTCGTTGGCTTCTAAATCTGCGATGCGGTGGTTGGCCACCTTCATCTGCTCTTCCAGAATGGGCACGCGGCGGGCGAAATTGTTGTGCTCGCGCACCTCGCGGGTCAGCTCTTCCAGCTTGGTATCGGTCACGGCCTGACTGCGGCTGTTGGCAATCAGCACCCCGATCAAAGTCACGGCACCGCTCAGCAGGGCGGCGACGATTGCGTCGTCCGTTGGTTACACCTCCTCATCTATGTCATCGCTCCATGCCTGCTGGATGCGCTGTCCATTGTGGCACACTGCGTCCAGCACAGCGTCGGCCTGCATGTTGGCCGCCAGAAGGGCCTTGTCCATCGTGTCCAAGCGGAAGTAGCCTGTGAATACCTCGCCATTCGGTAAGGGTGCTGCAATCGCAATGCGGTCGATCTTGTGTTCTTCGAGTGTAGTTAAAACGCCAGAAAGCCAGGATGCATACGGTGCATCCGACATCAGAACACTTGCCATTGGTATCACCCCCTTACCCGGTCCAGCGGCTCTTCGCTGCGCGTACATCGACATGCACAAAGTTATCGCTATAATACCGACCGATACCGCCCCGGTCAGGCAGCAGCGTTTCGGCGTAGGCGGCCAGCGTGTCCACCGGCACGCCTGCAATCCAGATGTCCGCAGCCTTTCCATAAAGGTGCTGGCTATACTTGGATGCTTTCTTCTGCTTCGCGTTGTGGCTTGCCGTGCGGAACGCGGAGTTGATGTTCACCGCTTTGCCAAAATGGCTGCGGATCTTCTGCAGCAGTTCCACCAGTTCGGAGTCAATAAAGATAGGATCAGACCCATCTTTGCACCTGAACTCCCTCACCGCAAAATTTGCAGACAGCTTTTTGCTGCCGTCTTTTGCAAGGGAATATACTTTGATCGCCATGCTCTCACGTCCTTTCTTTCTTGGCGTTACTCTTCCTGCGTCACATCGTCCGGTGCATCAATCGCGCTGTCCTCCGCGTCCAGCGCGTCATAGTCCGCCTGCGCGGCCTGCGTCTCGGTCAGCAGGTCCGCGAGGGTGGGGTAGTGGTAGCCGGTAAATGTGACGTTGTACACATAATTTCTGTTATTGTAGCTGCTTTTTGCATTGGTGAACGTGATGGTTCCGTCTGTCTGGAAAGTAATCGTGAACTCCTGTCCGACCGATGTTTTTACCGTGTTTCCGCGAGGAATCGTCACGTTCTCATCGACGCTGGCATACTTATAGACAAAATAGTCAACGTCAGATGGAACCTGATAGGTGTGCACTTGATTTCGGTCAATGTCAAACTTTCCGTAGTTCCACACCAGCCGGGGCTCCGACTTGACCGCCACACTGGCCGCGATGGTGTCATACAGCGTCTTGCCGCTCAGGGTGCCGTCCGGGGCAATGTCCAGATAGTCGCCCACCTTCACGCCGCCCAGCTGGTCCGCCGTAGCGGGCGGCAGGGTGTACGGCGTGCCGAATTTCGCGTCCGCCTCGCTCTTGGTGTAAAAGTTCCCGCTCTCCACCGCCGCGATGGCGGCGTCCAGGGCGTCGAGCTTGGTGTGCAGCTCAGTGGACAGCTGGGTCATTATGGCCAGCGCCTGCGCCTGCAGCTGGGCCGTGGGGATGCCCTTGACCCCGTCCCGCATGACGCCGCACACGTCCTCGTCCGCGCGGGTGTCGGTGATGTCGGCGGCGGTGACCTCGGTGCTGCCCGCCGGGCGTCGGATGTCGGCCAGGCACAGGTCGTACACCAGCGCGGTGCGGGTGATCTCCGGTGCCGTGGGGCTGGCGCTGTCCAGGGTGCCGGTCAGCACGGTCAGGCTGGTCTTTTTGGCGGCTGCGTCGTACCGCAGCACCAGCCGGTCGATGCGGCTGCGCACAGTGTCGGCGGCGGTCAGGGTGACCGTCTCCGGCTGCTCCAGGATGATGCTGCGGCCCCGGAAGCGGGCCGGACGCACCCATGCCTGCCCGGCGCTGACGGTCACGGTCAGGTCGCCGTTTGCGGTCACGGCAAAGTCCTCGTCTGCGCTGTATACGCCGCTCAGGCGGGTGCTGAGGTACCCGGAAGCGTCGTCGGCGTCGTAGGTGATGCCGTTTTCCGGGTAGGTGATGATATCGGCCATAAGCCCTCCTTTACGTCTTGTGCCAGCTCGGCGTGCCCAGCCGGATGGTCCGGGTGGTGCCGCTGGACTGGCTCTCGGTGATGATGTCGGCCACCCGCACCATGGCGGTGTAGCCCAGCTGGGGCAGGCTGACGCGCAGCACGTCGCCCACGGCCAGTGCGTCATCGTCCACGTCAAACTCGACGCTTCCGGTGCGCAGCTGGGCCAGCAGTTTCTGCCCGCCACGGTCGGCCAGCTTGTCGAGATACGATTGGCTGGCGGTGGTCTCGCCCTTTTCTTTGTCGGGCTGGATGTCGCGGGCGTCGATGTAGATCTCCCGCCGGTCGGCTCCGGTGCTGTCTACATCGCCTACCCAGCAGGTGGCCCGCTGGCTGCCCTCACCGGCCCCCTGCACAAGGGCCACGTTGGCGTAATCGGTATCGGCAAAGGACCAGCCCGCGTTGAGCAGATTGCCCCACTTGGGGCTGTACCGGTTGTTGGGGTCGAAGGTGGGCCGGAAGCACTCGAACAGCAGCTTTTTGCTGCTGCCGGTGCCGCTCAGGATGACCCGGAAACCCAGATCACAGGCCTGCCCGATGGTCTGGCAGTAGTCGAACACGCTGCCGCCAGAAGTCTGCTTGTCGAACACGGTGTCGAAGCCGTACTCGGTGCCCAGCTCCAGGCGCGGCCACGGCTTTGCCGCCGCCACAAGGCTGCGCATGGCCTGCTCGGCGTTCTGCCCCTTGATGGGTGCAGCGGAGACCCTTTTGGTCAGGATCCAGGTGGCCGGGTAGCCGCTCACCACGAGGTTTGCGTCCTCGTTGTGGTTGGCCCTGCCGCAGATCCGCATCGGGATGCGGGGCGTCTCGTCGCTGCGCACCAGCCACCGGCCCTCGGTCAGCAGCTGTAGGTTCTCGGTGGTGGGCCTTACCTCAAGAGTAAAGCCGCCCTCGGAGTAGTACGGGCTGTCCCAGTAGAGGGACACCCACACGTCCACCCAGCCCACACGGACAAGGGTGTCGGCGTCCAAAACGTCCAGTCTCATAGCGGTTCGGGCAGGATGCCCGCCTCCATCGGGTAAAAGCTCACGGATGCCTGCAAATAGGCCGCGCCGCTGTCGGCCTGCATGGACAAAATGTTGTCACCGGGCTGCAGTTCGGTCAGGGTGCTGTCCTCGTCCAGCTTTGCAAAGATGTTCTCGGTCACGCCTTCCCGGGTCAGGGTGCAGGCCAGCCGGTCGGTGGTGCTGCGGTAGATCTCCAGCCTGTCGCCGTCCTGTAAGGTCAGGTCAAAGCCGATAAAAGCCCCGGTGCGCAGGTCTACCACGCGCGGGTGCACCACCGGCATGGTGCTGCGCAGGGTTGCCGTAAAGGGCACCGGCAGGCTGCCGGGGTTGCGCAGCGCTGCCGCCTCGCCGTCCTGCCGGATGCCGTAGGTGTGGGAATCGTAGCAGACGGGAAAGGTAAACGCTGGCTGGTAGCCGCCCAGCACGCGGGCCGTGGCGGTCAGGCCGTACCAGTAGGGTTTGGGGCTGTACAGCATCAGCTCACAGCGCGGCTCGGTGTAGCTGGAAAAGTAGGGCGTTTTCTGCACCACGAAGCGGGTGAAGTACGCATCCCCGAAGTACATCGTGCCGGTGGTGTAATAGGGCAGTTTCCGGGCAAAATTGCGGGCATTGTCGAGGGCGCGGCTGCCCCAGAACACGACGCTCAGGGTGCGGGACACGCCTGCCACGCTCTGCCGCTCGACGGTGGTGCCGGTCTGGTTGATGCCCTGCGCGGTCTGGATGTCCACATCCACGCCGTTCAGCGGGTCGAGGTTGTAGGGCGCGTTGTAATCCCAGCCCAGATGCAGGACGGCACCAGCGTCTGTGACCAGCTTCAAGTGATCCTTAAAAAGCATTGGCGTCCTCCTTTCATCGTCTCTGGGCCTTGGCGCGGTCGGCTTCCCAGCGGGCTTCCCGCTGCAGGTCGGCGGCGGTCTGAGCCTTCGAGTAGATGTTCTGGGTGATGTTGGTGTCGCCCTCGCGGTTGTAGCTGTTGGCGGCTGCGGCCACACGAGCCGTGCCGGACGCCGCCACGGTGTTGCCCAGCCGCATGTTGTCGCTCAGCACTAGCGTACCCGCCTGCCGGATCATGTCGGCGAGGGCGGCGTTGGTCTTTTCCAGCGCCTTGGTGTTGGCGGTGATGGCGTCCTCCAGGCTGCCGGTGCCGGTGGTGATATCCACGCTGCCCAGGCTGCCGGAGCTGCCGCCGCCGGAGCCGCTGCCACCGCCGGGGCTGGGCGTGCTCTTTCTGGAGGCACCGAGGCTTGCACAGATGGCCGCGATGGCCACCCCCAGGGCAACCGCAGCACCCGCCACGATCACGCCCATGGGGATGCCGAAAACCGTCGCATTCAGGGCGGAGGCGATGGCGGTCATCATGCCCTCAAAGGCCGCGCCGATGGTGCCCACCATGGAGCCCACTCCCGCGTAGATGGCCGGGAAGCTGGACAGCAGACCGCCGGACAGGCCCTGGCTGATGGCCAGTGCGGCGCTGCTCAAGGGGGCTTTCAGCCCCTGGAAGATGCCGGTGAGCTGGGTGCCGAGGGTCTTGGCCTGCGTCCAGACCTCGCCAAAGCCGCTGGTCAGGCCCTTGCAGATCTGGGTACCGATGTCAATGCCCTTCTGCACGAGGGCTGTCTGAGCGTTGCCCAGTGCCTCGTTGAGCTTGTCCACCAGACCGAGGGCAAAGTCATGGACCTTCTTTTTCTGGTTGGCGGTCAGGCCGCCGTAGATGGCATTTGCCGCCCACAGGCCGATGGACTTCCAGTCCTTGTTCTTGACGGCTGTATAGAGGTTGTCGAAGGTGCCCAGCAGGCCGGTGTCGGCGTGGTCCTGCAGCTCCTTCCACAGGTCATCGAAGCTCTTGATGGAGGCCTCTTTGACGGTCTCGGCCACCTCTTCGGTGCCATCGGCGGCAATGGTCTTGACCCGCTCCACGGTCACGAGGGCACCGTCCACCACGTCATCGTAAGTCTGGGTGATGACCCGCTTTTGGGTCTCGGTGCCGTCGGTCAGGGTCTCGGTCACCGTCTTGGTGCTGGTCTGGATGCCGTCCACGATGCCGGAGGTGGTAGCGGTGATGGTCTTGGCCACCTCCCGCACCGTCTCCATGGTCTGCTTGACGGTCTTTTTGCCCTTCTCGTCCACCTCGGTGATGGTCTTGATGTCCTTGAGCACGCCTTCCACCATCTGGCGGGAGGTCTCGGTGATGACCTGCTTTTGCTGGGTCCTGCCGGTGGACAGGGTCTCGGTGATGTTTTCGGTGGTGCGGGTGATCTTGCCGTCGATTTCGGTCGTGGTGTCCGAGACGGACTTGACCACTTCGGCAGCAGCTTCCTTCGTGGCCTTGCTGGCTTTCTTGGCTCCGCTGGCGATGGCCGGGTAAGGATTCGCAGCTGTCTGGCTCCCGGCGCGGCTGCTGCCGTTGCCGGAGCTGCTTGTGCCCTTCGGCACCCATCCGTTGTCATCGTCCCATTCGAGGTCTTTGTGGGAGTTGTCCCACTGCTTTGCGCTCTTGCGCTGATTATAGTTGTTGATGGCGTTGTTGTAGGCGGTGTTATAAGCATCCGCCGCAGCACCGATGCCGTTCTTCAGGTTGGCCAGTGCTGCCGCTGCTCCTTCAATTTTTGCAACCAAATCATTGATCCAGTCCACCACCGTGCCGATGGCGCTCTGGGCAATGTTTTTGACCGTGCTGAATGCGGAGTTTACTGTGTTGCGGAAGGTCTCACTGGTCTTGTAGGCCGTCACAAGGCCGGTTGCCAGAGCCGCCAGTGCGGACACAAGCAGGGCCACCGGGTTCGCGGAGATCACCGCATTCAAAGCGGCCTGTGCCAGCGCCAGACCGGTGGCTCCCGCCTCAGCGGCAGCGTTGGCTGCGGTCATGGCCGTGGTGGCAACGGTGTGCGCGACCTCGGCAGCCGTGGCAAGCGCCACATACCCCTTGTAAGCCAGGAACGCCGCGCCCGCCGCCGCGACCACCGACGTAGCAATGCCGATGGTGTCCTTGAGCTGGGCCATCTTCTCGTCGCTGTCGAGGAAGGACGTTACCACCTCGTTGAGCTTCACCACAAGGTCGCCCAGCGCCGCAAAAAGCCCGCTGGTCAGCTCGCCAGTCAGGGCGGCAACGTTATCCTTCAGGGTGGACATGCGGCCGCTGAAGGTCTGGCTGGCTTCCAGCATACCGTTGTAAAATTGCCCGCCCTCACTGGTGGCGGCCTGCACTGCATACTGCAGCTCTTCAAAGCTGACCCTGCCGTCCGAGATGCGCTTGTACAGGTCGGACATGCTCTCGCCGGTGGCGTCACAGATCTGGTTCAGCGGGTTAAAGCCCGCGTCGATCATCATGTTGACGTTTTCCAGCGTGACCTTCTGGGCACTGGACATTTTGCCGTAGGCACGCACCAGCGTCTGCAGCTTGTCCGCATTGCCAAGGGAGATATCGCCCAGCTGCTTCAGCACGCCGGTGGTGTCATCGGCGGCAATGCCGAACTGTAAAAGGGTCTGGGTGCCCTCGGTCAGGTCGGACAGGGCAAAAGGCGTGGATGCCGCCATTTTGCGCAGCTCTGCCAGCTTGGTAGCGGCCAGTTCCTCGTTGCCCAGCATGACCTTGAAGTTGGTCAGGTAGCTTTCCATGCTGGCGTTGTAGTCCACGCCGCTCTGGACCACTTTGCCCAGTTCCGATGCGGCCTTTTTTGCAAAGTCCGCGATCATGTTTCCGGCGGCAACGGTCCACTTGCTGGTGCTCTTTTCCGCCGGGTCGCTGTTGAGCCTTACTTCGCCGGTGATGCTGAAATCTGCCATGTGTCCACCTCTCATTCAGAGCGCGGGCACAAGGGCACAGGCTTTACAGTTTGATCTCTACCTCCCGTTTGCAGGAGGGATTTTTGCATTTGACCCACACGCCGGATGCCGTGGCCGTGCGCACCGCCCACACGGGCAGGGGCCTGCCGCAGTAGGGGCAGGGCACCGGCACCCGCTCAGCGCCGGAAGCGGGCCAGGAATGCCGCGTCGTGTTCGGCAACGGTCTGGGCAACGGCGGCACCCCCTCTCAAAGATGCAGGCAGGGCAAAGCGCTCCTTCAGCGCGGCGTAATGCTCCCGCATGCTGCCCTCGTAGTCGTCCAGATCCATGGTGCGCCAGCTCATGATCTTCGCCATGAGGGTGTCCTCCGGCAGGGCGGCGAACAGCGCCCGGAACCGGAACCAGTGCAGTTTTGCGGTGGTCAGGTCGATGCCGTAGGCCTGCTGGAACGCCGCCACGATATAGGGCGCGTCGCACCGGTAGTCGAACGCCGGGCCGGTGTCGGGCCTGCTGGCAGGCTTTGCCGCTGCTGGCTCTGCGGCCTGTTCTCCGGCGCAGTAAAACTCGATGAGCCAGCTGTATTTTTCCTGCAAGTCGGAGGGCGAAAAACGCTCGGTGTAGAACTGCCCACACAGCTGCAGGGCAAAGGCCACCGGGTCAGCCTCGACCTCTCCATGGCTGTAGGCAGCGGACAGCCGCACCATGTGCCGGAAGTCCGGGTCAATGCGCCTGCCGTGCCATACGGTGGGCAGGGCGTCCGTCAGCAGGTCAGTCATCCAGCGCCGCCAGCTCTGCCAGCAGGGCCTTGCGGCGGGCGGCTTTGTCCACCCGCTCCACCATCCGGACGGCGGGCGGCTGTGCCGGGAAGCTCACAGGCTGCTGGCTGACGATGCGGCCCGCCGTCTGGGTGCGCTGCTGCGCTTTTGCCGCTGCCCGGCGCTGCTTCCGGTTCATGGGCTGGGGCTTGGGGATGCGGCTGGTATAGCGCTGCTTTTCGGCCATGCAGGCCTCGTTGATGGCGTCCAGCACGTCATAGATGGGCGCTGCATTGTTTTCATCCAGACCCAGCCGGGCAGATGCGCCCGCGCCAAGGATCTCGTCAATGCAGGCCATCACGAGACGCGCCTGTGCACGCATATGGTCGCCCAGACGCACGCCGCCGCGGTTGAAGCGTTCCTTTTCGGCCCGGCCTGCCTGCTGCATCCGTTCGTTGGCATCCTCGAAGCGGTCCATGTCGTTGGCGTTCAGCACGGAAAAGTTGAATTCCTGTCCACAAATAACCATTTTCTGGCTCCTTTCGTTGGGCCGTGCCCCGGTGCTGCCCCGGGGAGAACTGTTTCACGGCATAAAAAATCCCCGTTCCGGGCGGAGCGGGGAAAGAGAAAACGTCAGGCCTTGACGGCGTTGCCGCCTGCCGCGCTCTGGGTCGCAGTCAGGTAGTCAAACGTGCCCGGCACGCCAATGCTCTTGACGTCGCAGGCAAAGGTGGCCGGGGAACCGGCGGCACCGCCCACGTCGCTGGTGACGACCAGCGTACAGCTGCCCTTCTCGCCCTTGCCGGTGCGCAGGCTGAAGTAGATGTACGGCACAATGACATCGCTGCCGGTGCCGAACACGATCTTGCGGGACAGCAGGAAATCCTGGAACGCGTCACCCACGCAGCGGTTGCCGTTCACCGACAGGGTGCGCTGCACAGCGCTCTTGGTGTCGGTGGGGCCGGTGCGGATGAAGGTGTCGGAGTTGGTGGAGGCATTCAGCGCACCACTGTGCTCCTTGACGTGGTCGGCGCAGACGATCCAGGCGGATTCCTTGGTCTGCTTGGCGCTCTCGGTCTGGACGGCAAACACGAAATCGTCCGCCGTCTCGATGCCGGTATAGGACGCGCTGGGCGTGATGCCGGACTTGGTAATGGCTTCTGCTACGGTCATAGCAAAACTCCTTTCATTTTGGCTGGTAGTAGGTCAGGCGCAGCTGCATCTGCATCCGGCAGCTGCCCGCGCTGCTGGTGACGATGTAGCCGGTGGAGGTGACGGACACGCCGCGGGGCTGGCGGGGCGCTTCCAGCGCAGGCAGGTGGTGGCAGTCGTTCTGCGCCAGCACCCAGTCGGTGAGCTGCTCAAAAAAGCCGCTGTTCTGGATGGCCAGCACGTCCGCCTCGCCGTACTCCCGCCGGGACAAAAAGAGGTAGTTCTTCGCCATGTCCCGCCCGGAAAAATACTCGGTCAGGACCGGGTCGCCGGGGCTGTCCTCGATGGAAAAGGCGGTGGCGTCCTCATCCAGCCCCGCAATGCGGAACGCGGCCCCGGTGGCCTCCTGCTCTTCGGCGATGAGCGGGCAGCTCTTGAGCCACGCCCGCAGGGCGGCAATGGTGGGTTTCTCGCTCATAAGTGTCCCATCCCTCCCCAGAAGGTCGTGACAGCCCGCGCACCGTAAAGGGCGAGGTGCTCTCCGACGTCCGCCAGGGCACGCTGGCCCCAGTAGGAGCCGCGCAGACCGGTCTCTCCGTGCAGGCAAGTGCCCTGCTCATGCAGGTAATACTGCTTGCGTGCATAGGGCGCGTCATACACCAGCAGGCCCTCGTCATACTTGCTGGCGAGGTTCACGCTGTTCTTCAGGGTGCCGGTGGCAAAGGGCACATAGCTGTCGATCAGCTTGGCCGCTTCCTGTGCGAGGGCATACTGTGCCTTTTGCAGAGCGGCGGTTTTCTCCGCGCCGAAGTCCGGCCGCCACGACAGCTGCATCTGGATGCCGTCTGTCTGATACCGGAACCCATCCGGCGGGTCAAACTTCGGTTTTGCCGACGGGGCAACGGGCCCGAACGGGATCATTTCGCTCATGTTCTCAGCTCCCTTCCACATGCCAGTGCGGCAGCAGCGGTTCCCGGTTGTCCGAGATGGCCGACACGGTGCAGCACAGGTGCGTTTTTTCGAGGTGGGCGTACTCGGCGGCGGTCAGGGTGGTCACCGCGCCCTGCACCAGCTTCCAGCCGCGTTTCAGCGTCCAGTGCCTGCGCTTTTCGGCGGCAGGCAGCGCCGCCCACTGGGCATAGGGCAGATAGCCCTGCGTGCAAAGCCCCGCCGGGATGCGCACATGGGTGGTACGCTCCGGGTCCTTGGCGGTGCCGGAGCCGGAAGAACCGCGCCGCTCCCGCCAGCTGCAGGCCGGAAACACCCAGCACACCGGCGTGTCGGTCTCGGCGGCGGTGTCGTGGATGAGGTTGACCACGGTGACAGTGCCCTGCATCAGAAGCACCCCCTGTACAGCAGGCCGTGGGGGTCTGCGCCGAGGGCGGTTTCCAGGACGCGCCACGCTTCCGTGCGCACCGCTGCGGACAGGCTGCTGTTTGCCGAAAAGCTCACGCTCCATCCGTCGTTGGAGACGCTTGCCGCGCCCGGAACCGCACCCACGGCGGCCTGTGCGGCAAACAGATCCACGATCTGGGCGCAGGCATCTGCCAGCATCTGGCGGCAATCCTCACACTCGGCGGCGTGGGCTTCTGCCCGGCCAAAGGTGGCGCTGTCGATCAGGCGGGACGCCCGGCTGCACAGCACCCCGAAGGCCGTTTCCGGCACCGTACCGCCCGCCGCCTGGTATTCGTCATAGGTACAGTACAGCATGGCAGCTCCTTTCCTTAGACGTGCTTCTTGACGAGGATGGCGGCGGCCTTGGTGACCTTGTAGGCGTAGACCTTACGGCCCTGCACGGCAGATGCGCCGATGAAGTCGCCGGAGCCGGAGAGATCCTGCAGGTGGACGGGAACGGCCCACTCGTCGATGACGGCGAACCAGTTGGGATGACCGGCCACATACTCGACGTTCTCGCCCAGGGTGGAATCCTCGAACACGGTGTAGCCTGCGATCTTGCCCACAGCGCCGGTCTGAACGACTGCGTCACCCAGGTCGGAAGCCTTGATGAACTCGGGGCTCTTCAGAAGCAGGCCGTAGGTGTCCGGGGAGACCAGCAGCCAGCGGCCTGCAGTGGGCACGCCGATGGAGGACTGCTGGGTGCGAGCATCCACGACGTTGGCGTAGATGGTCTTTTCGGTCAGGGCGGTGGTATTGCCGAAGGCAGTGCCTGCGGTGGTCAGCTCCACGGAGCCGTCAGAATCCATCTGCAGGCCCAGAGAGTAACCGGCGCTGTCCAGGCGGTCGGCAACCAGATCACCGGGAACGCTCTCTGCATCGAAACCATCGATGATCTCGTTCACTGCCTTGTCGTGGTCGATGTTGACGGTGAGGTAGGTGGTGTCGCCGCTGGTCTGCTTTGCGCCCTTGACCTTGTCGTAGTCGTTCACAGCCACCTCAGTGTCACGGACAGGGACCTTGACGGAACCGGCCTTGGGGCTGCCCTCGTAGCGGTTGTTGCAGATCACGCCGACTTTCTTCACCAGCGTCTTGCGCAGCTTGAGGTCGACCAGATTGGAATAGCGGACCTGTGCTTCATGTGCCATAAGAATATCCTTTCTCTCATTCGATGTTGATATCGGGGTTCATCTTCTTGAAGGCAGCGGTCACGGGGTCAACATCCCCGGCGGGCGGGGTGCCATGCTCTTTGCCGCTGGAAACGTGAACGGAACCAGCGCCGCCCTCTGCCGCCTCGCCAAAGGCCCAGGGGTTCGCCTTTGCGGCTTCCTCCAGCGCCTTGGAGATATCGGTGGAACGGTCCTTGGAACCCTTGAGGGCATCCAGATCCAGCAGTGCCCGGACTGCCTTGACGCTGCGGCCCTTGGCTCCCAGAATGGCGGTGTTCAGGGCATTGTCAAAGGCAAAGCCCTCAGCCTGAGCCTGCATATCGCCCTTGAGCTTTGCCAGTTCGGCCTCGTACTCCTCGGGCTTCTTCTTGCCATCAAAGGCGGCAAGGCCGTCCTGGGCAGTCTTGAGCTGGGCCTGAGCGTTTTCCAGCTGGCTCTTGTATTGCTCGGCGGCAGTCTTTTCCCGGTTGACATCGTTGCCGTTCTCGGCCATGATCCAGTTCAGCTGTTCCTCGGTGATGCCGGGGATCTGTTTCTTCACGTCTTCACGCTTCATGGGATAAACTCCTTTCGTTTGGGACAGACCACAGTTTGTTTACGCTGTTCTCTGTCAGCAATCGGTCTTTGGGCAGGGTACGCACTGCCCTCTGCGATGGCACCGTTTGCAGGGCTTGGACCTGCGGCATCCGGTTTTGGAGACCGGCGCTCTTCCATCTGAGCTAAAACGGTATGAAAAAAGCGCCCCTGCTCAAACGAGCAAAGACGCTTGCGGTATTTGGTTGTATCAGTAGTCCCGGAAGGGGCAGGCCTCACAGATTTTCTTCCAGTCTGGCTTCACCTTGAACCGGGCAGGAATACAGCTGTCAATGACAGCTTGATTTTCCATGCAATCAATGGGGTCTGTCCAATCGTCTACCAGCGGGCACTTGACGCTTGCGGCGGTTCCGGTTTCATCCGGTCTGTATTCTACATTACCCAAGAAGGCCATTCTTTTTCATCTCCTTAACCAAAGCAGTCGTGTTTTCATCATATTGGTCACGGCTAAATGCTGTGCGAATCTCGTTTGTTCCTGTACGGACATACGCTGAACCTTCTGCCCCATAGTATCGCTCAAACTGGCCATTCCAGACGGTGACAGAGATTTTTGCATCCCGGATGTACTGTTTAGCCTGCTTTTCACTGACATTGTGGGAGCGCTCCTGATTTATGTGCGCATCGTCAAATGTAAGGCTGTCAATGTTGATGGCGGTGGGTTTCAGGTGGATCGCAGCGGTTTTGGGCAGCTTTGCGGCGGTGCGAAGGTTCTCAATGATTATAGCATCTTTCTGCTGTTTTTCATAGCCTTTCGCCGCCCACGCGGCCTTACTGCTCTCGCTCCTGCCAAACCCGGCCACGCTCGTCCGGGCGCTGTCCACTCTGCCGCCGGTGACGCTGATAAAGTCGGCCAGCTCCTGACGGGCCTGCCGGAGCTTCACCGCGCTGGCGGTGGTGTCGGCCCCGGCGGCATCCTCAGCCAGATAGCGGCGCTTGTACTTGCGCACGGTGCGCTCCCGGGCCCGCTGCATCTGGCTGATCTCGTACCGGGTGTACTTGCCGCCGTTGTACTCGATGTCCCGGGCGTTGAGGGCTTCCAAGCTCTCCTGCGTCCATGCAGGCGGTGCACCCAGCTCAGGGAAGATGGCAAAGAAGGTGTGACGGCAGTTCCAGCCGCAAAGCCCGGCCCCGGTGCCGTAGCCGGTGGCGGCCTCGAAGTCCGGGTAATGTCTGCCCATGTAGTCTACAGCGCCGCCCCGGTGGAACTGCCTGCCCTGCCACTCGGCGTGTGAAGGCCTGGCCCCGCCGTGGGCCGTGGTCTCGAAGAACTCCACCCCCATCTCATCGGCCCGGGCCACCTGCAGCTTTGCACCGGTCTGGTTGACCCCGGTGAGCACCGCCCGGCGGGCGGCAACCTCCAGCGTGTCGGTGTGGCCGGTGGGGTAGGTGACGTACTTCATGGTGTCGGCCAGACTGTCCACCGCACTCTTGACGGCGCTCTTGTAGTCGAACGCACCGCTGCTCACCTTGAGATGGGCGCGGTCGAGAGCGGCTTCAAACTGGCCGCTGACGGTGTTGGCCGTGGTGGCGGTCAGGTTGTGGAAGGTTCCGGCGGTCTGCTGGTAACCGGCGTTGATCAGGGCCTGCAGGGTCTCATTCTCGGCAAAGGGCGTGGGCTCCTTGCCGTAGTGATAGTAGATCTCGTCCTCAGCTTCCATGGCCCGGGTGGCCGCTTCCTGCATGAGCCGCCGGATCTCGGCTTCGCTCTTGCCGGTGTACCGGGCCAGCTTCTTCACCACGTCCTGCCGGAGGGCTTCGGTCTGCTCATACCGCCAAAGCTGCCAGTTGGCCGTGGAGGTCATGGTGTCCATTTTGGAGATGCGCCGGGCCACGTCCCGCAGGATATCGTCCTCGACCTGCTGCCAGAGCAGCACCAGCCGGTCGGGTGCGTGGTCGAGATAGTCCGGGGCCAGCATCAGACACCCCCGAAGCTCAGCTCAGGCTGCTTGTTTTCGTCAGCAGCTTCCTGTGCCAGCTTGCGGGCATCCTCTTCACTGACCCCGTACCGGGCAGACAGATACTTGTACCGGGGCAAAAGGCCGCTCAGGGCATCGTCCCGCATCTGGCTCATCCGGGTCTCGGCATCGGTGATGTAGCTGTCGTCCCAGTCCACAGAGATGGGGGTGTCGGGGTCCACCGCTGCCCCCTGCAGGTTCTTTGCTGCCCACAGGATGGCCCGCACGATGCCCACCAGCGCCCCCTCAATGGGAATCTGGTTCTTATTGGCGCTGGCCACCAGATCCTGACGGCTGCCGTTGTACTCGGTGGCTGTGGTCACGTTGCCCAGCTCGAAATTGTACCGGTGGCAGCCCAGACCGCACTTGAAGCTGAACAGATTCAGCATATCCTGCACAGCCTTGTGGTTCTGCTCCACCCGCAGGTCAGGGTTGTATTCGTGGTATTCGCTGGACTGGTCGAGGCTCCCTTCCTTTTGGGGCAGGGTGACGAACTGGCTCTGCACATCGTCATCGGGTGGAATAGAATGCTCCACGCCCTCCTGATCCACCACCTTGCGGCAGATGTCCGCAGAGTAGAAGATCTTCTTGTGGCCCAGCCGGATATCCTCCCGGTAGTTGTCAAAGGCAAGGTCGATGCCCTGGGCCTCGGCCAGCGCTTCGGCAAAGACGCTCATGCCCAGCCCTGTGCCACCGTCAAGGTTATTGACTGCTGCCGGACTGAACAGGGCAAACCAGGGCGGGGAACCCTCCACCGTGATGCTTTCTGCCGTACCCGGCGGGGCCTGCAGCGCTTCAAACACCGGAGCACCCGAAACTCCATCCGTTACCCGGAACCACTCGTTGCGGATGGTGCGCCGGGTCTCATTGCCGGTGTGGGTCTGCAGATAGACCGCAGGCTTGCCCTCCATCATGCACTCGGAGACAAAGGCTGCTTCGGTCACGATGCCCCGTTCCACCCGCAGAGGCAGGATGCAGGAAGCCGGGTCATAGTCCAGCTTCAGGCGGGCATCCGGGCCGGGGACGGCTTTCCCTTTCACGACAGTCAGATTCTCGGCACTCAGTACAAAGGCACCGGTGCCGGACCAGTAGGCCTTTTCCACCAGAGCATTGGCATTGCGCCAGAAGTGCAGCTCCCGGAGCAGGCCGCCCACCTGCTGCTCATCGTCGCCCAGCAGATACCGGGCGGTGGCAGCGTCCTTGATCTGGAAGGTGGTGCGGTCGTTCAGCAGCAGGTTTGCCCAGTCCTCGCAGACCCGTTTCGGCATCCGCAGGGAGGCAATAGGGCGTTTCTTGGTGCCGTTTGCGTATTCAGCGGCACGGGTGTGCACCTTGGGCACGCTGCCCTGCCACCACTGCCGCCAGGTCTCGATGTGGCCGTAGTAGTCGGTATCGATGGCCCACCCGCGCGTCTTGTTCAGGTAGTTCAGAAATGCGGTGATGTTCATGTGTTGGTCAACCTCTTGAAATCGCGCTCGATGGTGTACTCGTAAGCGTCCAATGTGTCGATATCTGTGCTGCCGTCATCCAGCCGCTCGTCCACGCCGGGGTGCTTGCCGCTGTACAGGGCCGTGGCAAGGGCATCCCGGAGGGTGGCCGCCTCCGGCAGCAGCCAGAACCGCCCGCCGCCCATCAGGATGCAGGTCAGGCGGATGCGGTCATTGATGCGGATCTTGGCACTGTTTTCCACCCGGTCGGCCAGCCAGCTCAGTTTGCAGCGCCGGAGCCTTGCCCGGATGTGATTGATCAGCGTCTGCTCTGCGGAATCGCAGAAGATGTACTGGATCTCGCCCCAGCGGGCAAAGACAGCCATGCAGAACTCCAGCAGCCGGTCGGCCAGAAAGTCGGCATCCTGCGCCACAGGGTCGATGCGCTGGGATGCCAGCCCTACCACGCCGGACCAGCCCGGTAGGATGGCCGTTGCCACAAAGGCGTGTTTGGAGCCGTTGCCGCCAAAGTCCACCCCGATGCGCACCCGCCACGGGTGCAGCGGCTTGTCCACAGGCCAGAAAAAACGCCCATCTCCGGCAGCAAGGCTGTCGGCCAGCAGGCGGTAGATCACGCCGTTGGCGGCCATCCACTGCCCCAAGATAAAGCGGTTATAGTAGACCGTGCCGGTGTATTCTTTTTTCAGATCGGCTACGAACTGGGCCGGAAGTGTAGGGTTATCGTCGATGGTGTAGGCCTGACAATAGATGTCGGCGTCGCTGTCCAGAAAGCGTTTGAACCAGTGCTGCGGGTTTTCCGGGTTGCATGTGCCGTCAAAATGGGAGTGCGGGCAGGACAGACGGCTTTTCAGCATCTGGAACACGCCCTCGTCCCAGGTGGTGATCTCGTCGCCGTAGGCGTACTCGAAGGCCGCGCCCTGGATGCGGGCAATGTGCTTTTTGTTGTCGGCACCGAGGACATACACCTTGCGGCCGAACAGCTGCACGATGTTGCCGGAAGCCGAGGTGCGCACGATGCCCACCAGATCCGGCCCCCAGAGCGCCCGCATGGGCTCCAGCACGTTGCGTTCCAGCGTGCCCAGGGTGTTGCCCAGCATGACCAGCAGGCCCTCGTCCCGCGCGGCAAGGATGCGCTGCGGGATGGTGACGGCACAGTCCAGATAGGTCTTGCCGCTTCGGGTGGCCCCGGTTTTGATGTTCCAGCGGTGGGAGCAGTTGCGGAGAAACGCCTGCTGATACTCAGTCAATGGCACTGTCGATTCCTCCCAGCAGTTTGCGGGCATTTTCCAGTGCGTCTGCACCGGGGTCCTCCTGCGGGGCTTCCTCGCCCAGCATCTTCAGCAGCACCCCGGCGGCGCGGGCATCGCCGCGCTTTGCGGCTTCGGCCATGCCCATGACCACGCTCATCTGGTTATCCACGTCCTCCGGGTCCACCTCATCCCGCAGCAGGGCATTCACCCGGCGGCGGTCGGTCTCCGGCAGGCTGAGATAATAGTCGGCGGCTTCCTTCATGCTGCGTTTGCGGCGGCGTGCCTTGCCGGACGCAATGCCGCCCTGCTGGGCGATCTCTCTCTGTTCGCTCTCCGTTCGCTTATTGAACGGGATAAGATTCTTTTCGTTGGACACGTCACCACCTCTCATGGTTCAGGTAAAACAAAAGCCGCCCCTGCGGACGGCGGAAAATATCAAAAAAGGCCCGGCTGGTACATTCAGGCTGTTGGGTGAGTAAATGTGTGTTCCCCTGTCGCAGCCGGGCAGCACAAAGCCCGCAGGATTGAAGGGAGTAAACCTTTCCTGCGGGCTCTTGCGATGATACTATTTTATCATGAAATCAAAGACATGTCACTGACGTCGTACTGACGTTTTACTGACATCTGTCACAGTTCCAAAGCATCCACACCTTTACGGTGATGACGGTAAACCTGCCGTACACAGATGCTCATCTTCTGTGCAATCTGCTCCCAGTCCTGAAAGCGGAGATACTTCAGCCGCAGGACCTCGTAGTCCTTCGGGTCGTCCACATCCTCCAGTCGGGCCATAAGTTCGGCGTGGAGATCATCACACAGCATGATCTGTGCATTCAAGGCTTTCTCGGCTCGTTCAATACGTTCTACAGTTCGTGCCAGACTCTGCCCATCACCGCTGCCGCCCGGCATTCCGGTCAGTTGCTGCGTGGTACAACCGGTGTCACGTTCTGCTTCATCTAAATCATCTCGCAGGTGCTTGGCCTTTACCATAGCGTCCCCGTACCGACTGAGCCAGCGTCTTTTCTCTTCGTAGGTCATGCCAGCTCCTCCACCCGGACGAACACCCCGCAGGGGTCCGACCAGAACTTCTCCACGATCTCGCTGCACACCTGCGCGTCATCGGCCCAGAAGTGCAGGCGGGTCATCTCATCCTTGAGGGCCTTTTCCAGGTTGTCAGTGTCCGGCTTGCTGGTGCGCCACGCACCGTTCCTGCGCCCCTCGGAGGGGAAGCACCACTTGACCAGCAGGCGCACCGGTCTGCCGGCAGGGATGGGCTTTGCCGGGGCGTGGGGTGCCAGATGGGCATGGAGCTTGGCACGGGTGGCTTTGAGTTCCGGGCTGTCGTGCAGCACGGCGCAGGGCTTGCCGCCCTTCATGTAAGCGTGCAGCTGCTTTGCGTTGTGGGTGGTGGTGGGCGGCTGCATGGGGATAAAGAATTGCATGTACATGGGGTTCACCTCGTTTTTCTTTTTTGATGCAGGCCAACGTGATGGGGAGGGTTCCCCGGATGGATGGGGGCTGTGCACGCCCCATCCTCCGGGATCCCCATCACACACGGACGGATCATGCTATTATATATAGGCATTTTCCGTCCCGGATCCGTAGGAAAATGCGGCATTTTCCGAAATCCGGAAGCCGGACGCGGACGGATTATGCGGGCATTTTACCATTTTTGTACGTTGCGTAAAACAAAATATTGCAATCTGTAATCATCCGTTGGAACCGGGCTCTTTGCGTCCCACGTCCGCGCCATCTACCCAGTAACCGCCGTCCGCTTTCAGGCGGCGGCGCACGGTGTCCGGCTTTAGGCCCATATACTCGGCCATGGCGTAGACAGTGACCTTGCCATCCATCGTGCAGGATTCGTAGGCGGTGGACAGCTCCACGGACTTGTTCTTGGCCAGCTTCTCCCGGCTGCCCCAGCGCTTTTCCGCGCCGCGTGCGGCAAAGCCCTTGACGTCTCCGTCCGGCTGGAGATCTTCCAGCAGGCCGCTGTCCGGCTTGTGCACCGGGTAGTCAAACCAGAGGTTCACCGGGTCAAAGCGGGCGAACTCGCGGAGCGTGCCCTCGATGCGCCAGGCAGTCATGCCGTCGGCCTGCTTCTGGGCGGCGGCGACTTCGGCGTCAATGGCCCGCAGGTCGGCCAGGCCCAGGCACTCCTTGGCCACGGCCAGCATCCGGGTGCGGCTGAGGGCATCGTCCGGGCCGTAGGCATCGGCGTGGCCGCGCTTGTCCAGCATGGCCTTGATGACCCGGCAGGCGGCCTTATTGTGCAGCTGCTGGCGGATGGCGTCGGTAGGTACCAGCTCGGTCATGTCCAGCATGGCGTCCGGGTCACGGGCGAACACGCCGGAGCCGGACGCACGGTCCATGCTGCGCTTGCCGCCCTGGGCACCTTTGCTGTGGTGATGGCAGTAGATCACGGCGCAGTCCAGTGCGCGGCACACAAGGTCAAACTGGTTGCAGAACTTTGCCATCTGGTCGGCGCTGTTCTCGTCGCCGGTGATTACCTTATAAATGGGGTCCAGCACCACGGCCATGTAGCCCTTTTTCTGGGCCCGGCGGATGAGCTTGGGGGCCAGCTTGTCCATGGGCACGGACGCACCGCGCAGGTTCCAGATGTCGATGTTTGCAAGGTTCTCCGGCGCAAGGCCGAGGGCGGTGTACACGTCCCGGAAGCGGTGCAGGCAGGACGCCCGGTCCAGCTCCAGATTGATGTACAGCACCTTGCCCTGCGCACAATTGAACTGCCCCAGCCACGGCTTGCCCTCGGCAATGGAGATGCACAGCTCGATGAGGGCAAAGCTCTTGCCGGCCTTGCTGGGGCCTGCCAGCAGCATCTTGTGGCCCTTGCGCAGCACCCCGAAGATGAGCGGGTCGGCCAGCGGCGGCAGGCTGGCCCAGTCGGCAGCAAGGTTCTCGGTGTCCGGCAGCTCGTCGGTCTCGGCTTCCAGCCAGTCCCGCCATTCGTCCCAGCAGCTTTTGCCGATGTTGGTTTCCAGCAGCACCTGCTTCTGGCTGCCGCGCGGGATGCCGGGCATCCGGCTCAGGCGGGAGGGGTTGCGGTTCTGCTGGTCGATGGTCAGGCCGTTCTTCTGGCAGGCAGCGTAGAGGTAATCCACCCGCTTGCGGTACTCGGCGTAGTCCGGGGCATCCACCTTGACGATGGCATGGACGCTCTTGCCGCCGGAGTAGACGAGGGCCGCGCAGGGCAGTTCCAGCTGCTTGATGATGGCCTGCTGCTTGCCAAGCTCCATGTTGTCGCACTCCACAAGGGCGTAGCGATAAGCGGTGATGTTGGCGTCCTTGCGGCCGGTGCCGTCCACGGGGTTGAAGCAGATCCACGCACCTACCTCCGGGTCGCAGTCGCCCACCACCTTGCCCAGGTCCCCGCCGCATTGGTCCAGCTCGGCGATGAGCTGCCCGGCGGTGCGGTCCCAGCAGCCCCTTGTGGGGCGGCGGCGGTCGTCCGCCATGAAGCTCTCGGTAACATAAGCCACATACTCGTCCGCCTCGAACAGGGCCCGCAGGTAGCGCTTCAGCTGGTCGGCGGGGTCCCACTGTTCCGGCAAGGCCAGCTCGTGGGCTTCCACCCAGCGCGGGTCCACCACGCGGCCCTCCGGCTGTGCGCCCGGCCCTGCGGCAATGTCGTCGTTCCAGTCCAGCGCATGGCCCGCCGGTCCGCTCCACCCGTGGGAGTAGGCCATCTGGAAGATGCTGCTCACCGTGACGGGGCTGCCCCCGCCGCCGTGGAAGCTCTCCCATTTTTTGACGCACTCGCCCTTGTGGTAGCGGCCGGCGTCCCGCGTGCTCCATTGCTCCCAGACGGTGACCGGCAGGCCGCCGTCCTTGAGGGCCATGCCTACCGCGACCCACTCGTCATAGGTCAGGGCGGACGGGCTGAGAAATTCCAGCGCTTCTTTGAGATCGTTTTCATGTTCCATGTGCGTTACCATCCAAAGTCCATCGGCACGGCGGGCTGTGCGTCAGGCGTGAAGGTTTTGGGGTCCACGCCCTTGGGCACGCCGCGCCAGCCGCCGGCTGCAATGCGGTCGATCATGCGGCTGGCCGCGTCAAAGCTCCAGCTGCCCACATGCCGGAAGCCGTAGCGTTCCAGCAGGCGGATCTGCTTGGGCGTGGTCAGGCCCTCGGTCTGGCGCTTGTGCAGCCGGTCCAGCAGCAGGGCCGCCTTGCCGGCGGATTCCACCGCATCCGGCAGGATGCCCAGCTTTTCCAGCGCGGCGGTCTGCTTGTCGCTGGGTGGCCCGGCTTCCCACCCGAAGGTGGGCACATACCCGGCCAGATCTTCGGCCTGAATGCTCATTTCGTACTGCAGCGGGTCCACCAGTTTTGCCTTTTTACGGCGCTGCTCTTCCAGCTGCTTTGCAAGGGCTTCTTCCCGCTGGGCCACCACGTCCTCGCCGGCCTGTGCGGCAGCTTCTTCAATGTCCTCCGGGCAGCCGCTCTCGGCAAGGGTCTCGGTCATCTGCCGGGCCACGGCGCGGTCCTCGCAGACCAGGTCCGCCGGGCGGCACAGCTCGTGCCGGTCGGTCATCCACAAAAAGTCGAGCAGCAGCAGGTCGGTCTTGCCCGGGGAAAGGCGGGTGCCGCGCCCCACCATCTGGCTGTACAGGCTGCGCACCTTTGTCGGCCGCAAGATCACCACGCAGTCCACGGACGGGCAGTCCCAGCCCTCGGTCAGCAGCATGGAGTTGCACAGCACGTTGTACTTTCCGGCGTCAAAGTCGGCCAGCACCTCCCGGCGGTCCTCGCTCTGGCCGTTGACCTCCGCCGCGCGGAAGCCGTGGGCGTTGAGCAGGTCGCGGAACTTCTGGCTCGTCTTGATGAGGGGCAGGAACACCACCGTCTTGCGGTCTTTGCAGCGCACGGCCATCTCGGCGGCGATCTGCTCCAGATACGGGTCCAGCGCGGTGCCGAGGTCGGCCACGGCGTAGTCGCCGCCGCTCAGGGTCACGGACGAGATGTCCAGCTGGAGCGGGACGGTCTGGGCCAGGATGCGGCACAGATAGCCCTCTTTGATGGCGTCGGTCAGCTTGTACTCAAAGGCCAGGCTGTCGAACACCTCGCCCAGATTGCGCATGTCGCCGCGGTCCGGCGTGGCGGTCACGCCCAGCACCTTTGCATCCCCGAAATAGTCCAGGATGCGGCGGTAGCCGTCGGTGATGGCGTGGTGGGCCTCGTCGATGATGATGGTGCCGAAGTAGTCGTGCGGGAAGCGTTCCAGCCGGGCAGTGCGCTGCAGGGTCTGCACGCTGCCCACCACGACGTTGAACCAGCTGCCCAGACAGGTGGAACCCGCCTTTTCCACCGCGCTGCCAAGGCCGGTGGCACGGCGGAGCTTGTCGGCGGCCTGTTCCAGCAGTTCGCCCCGGTGGGCGAGGATCAGCACCCGGTCTCCGGCACGCACCTGATCGGCGGCCACCGACGCGAATACGATGGTCTTGCCGGTGCCGGTAGGCAGCACCAGCAGGGTGCGGGCATGGCCGTTCTCCCACTCGGTGTGGATGGCATCCCGTGCGGCCTGCTGGTAGGGGCGCAGGGCTTGCGTCTGTGCCATTTAAAACGCCCCCTGTGTCCAGCCGTGCGCAGGCGCGGCCGTGGGCTCCGGCGGCGGCAGGAAGCGGGTCACCTCGTTGCTCTGGCCGGTCTCGCCTGCGTTGGGGCCGCTCTTCTTGGTGTACTCCCGGATGCCGAGGCGGCACAGGCCCTTGCTGCCCACCACCTCGTTCCAGCGGGGGCGGAAGGTCTCGCCGCGCTTGCACTGGCCGATGCTCTCAAAGAACGCGCCCAGCAGACCCTGGGTCTTGGTATGCAGGTACAGGCGGTGGGTCACGGTGGTGTCGCCCTTGGCTCCGCCATAAATGCGCAGGGTCAGTTTTGCCATGGAGCAGGGCGGCAGCTTGTCCCCGCCCTCATAGCGGGCGCGCTCCATGCCGGTGACCTCAAAGGGGTAGTCCCCCTCCGGCAGCAGGACGAACTCCTGCTGTTCGTTGGTAAATTCGTCATCCCAGCCGAATGCACGGCCTTCGTTGTTCATGTCGTTCATAAGTAAGTTCTCCTTTCAATTGTCAAAACGGCAGGTCACGGCCGTCCAGCACCATCTGCAGCACCTGGGGCCATGCGGCCACCAGACAGCCCTCTACGAAATCAGCCGGGTAATCCCGGATGGGCATGTCCTCCGGGAAATACCCGCGCTGGCCCACAACGGCCTGCAGTTCTTCCGGGGTGACGTTGTTGGCGCTCATGAGTGGGGCCAGCTTTTCCGGCACGCCCAGCGCGATCAGATCCGGTGTGAGCAGGGCGGGCGGCACTTCCTCGCGGGGCGGCTGGGGCTGCAGAGCCGGTGTGGGCAGGATGTCGGCTTCTGGCTGGCTCGCCCTCTCAGTCACGGCCTGCGCCGTGCCAGCTCTCCCAGAGGGAGAGCCAAGAACTGCCCTGTTCTCAGTGTTGCAACCGGGAATGCAGGCGGCAATGCTGGCGTACTCAAAGGGCACTTCTTCCAGCAGGCCGAAGCGGTTCTTGGCGTCCCAGCAGGGGTGATGCGCTGTGTACATCACCCGGCGGCCGCCGCTGGCCTTGTTTTTGGCGTTGGGACTGCTGCCCGCCTTTTCCACCACGGTCTTGTAGTTGGCGAACAACAGCATGTCGCACCATTCCCGCAGCAGCGGGGCCACCTGCTTGGAGGTTTTCATGCTCCAGCGGTCATAGTTGCCCACGGCGTCCGGCTGCTCGAATTTGGTGATGGCCGCGTGGGCCAGCACCACCACGTTGTGCCCGGCGTTCAGCACCTCTTCCAGCGCGTCCAGCAGCTTGGCGAACTCTTCCTTGGTGTAGGTGTAGCCCTTGCCATAGCCAAAATCTTCGATGCCGCTCACCTTGGCGCGGGCGCACACGGCCTGAATGCACAGGCGCTCGGCCCAGTCGGCGGTGTCCAGCACCAGCGTACCGCAGGGTACGCTGCCCTTGCGCACCTCGGCCACCTCGTCCAGCAGCATCGCCCAGCTGGTGGGCTGGGGCAGGCGGGCGACGTTCAGGCGCTTGGTGCCGCCCTCGGTGTCGATGAATACCGGGTCCGGGAAGTGGGACGCGAAGGTGCTCTTACCAATGCCCTCCGGCCCGTACAGCACGGTCTTGACCGGCGCAGCCTGTACGCCGCTTGTCACTGCATACTTGCTCATTTAAAACGCTCCTTTCGTCCAGCTCTTGTTCGGCTGGGGCTTTTTGGCGGGCGGCTCGGTGCCCTTGACCATGCCGTCCTCAATGATGATCTGGCACTCACTGCCGGTGGACACGCGGGTGGCAATGGCCTGCAGGCCCTCGGCTTCCAGCCAGGCCGCAAACTCGGTCAGGGTGGTCAGGTCCATCTGCTCCAGCTTGTCCAGCAGCACGAAACCGCAGTCCGGGTTCAGCCGCCGCACGATGGCCGTGGCCACCCGCAGCTGGTCGCTGCCGGACATGTCCCGCCAGCGCTTGCCGTTGTAAGTAAGGACGCCGTCCTCCACGCTGAGGCCCGGCAGGGGCAGGTCGGCCCCGTTCAGCAGGGCCATGCGCTCGGCACGCTTGTCCTCGATCTGGCCGGTCAGCTTATCGTAGTCGCTGGCGTACTGGGCGGCCTCGTCCTCGGCGCGGGCCTTTTCGAGGTTGGCACGCACCTTGCGGTTGGTCTCTTCGATGTCCCGGATGGACGCTTCCAGTTCGGCGGTGGATTCGTCCTGCAGCTGCTCGGCGGACTTGGCCGCGTCCATGGCCTGTACAAACAGCTCAGTGTGCTTCTTGCTCACTTCCTCCCGTCGGGCGGTCAGCTCGGCGATGCGCTCATCCAGCCGGTGCATCTCGGCCATGGCCTCCTCCCGCTGTCGGGTCAGCTCCTGCGCCTGCCGGCGCTTGCGCTGGTTCTCGCCGTTGCGGGCAAGGATGTCCTGCTGCTGGCGGATGAGGTCGGACGCACTGACCGGCTCATCCGGAGCTTCCGGGTAGGAGATCAGCCCTTCGGCAAAGTGCTTTTTCTGGGCGGCCAGCTGACCGGTGAAGGTGCGCTTGTCGTACAGGCCCTTGATCTCCAGATCCCGGGTGTGCAGCTCGGCCCCAATGCCGATGATGCGCAGCAGGATGTCAGCCTTTTCCTTGTCGCTGGCGTCCATGAAGCGGGGCAGGTCGAGGGCCAGCGGCTCCACAAAGGCGTTGAGCAGCTGCTGGCCGCTGCGGCGGCCCGTGGGGTCGGTGACGGTCAGGCTGGCATTTTTGCCCTTGCGCTCCACCACCACGCCGTTGGACAGTGTGACCTTGAGGTGAGCAGGAGCGATAGCACCGTCCCGCTGGGCGGCGTCCGGACGGAAACGCTCCCCGCCCAGCGCCCACGCCAGCGCGTCCAGCACGCTGGTCTTGCCCTGATTGTTGTTGCCGCCCACGAGGGTGAGCCCGGTGGGCGACGGCGCAAAGGCCACCGCCTTGATGCGCTTGACATTTTCGGCTTCCAGAGCCGTGATCTTTACAGACATTTCGTTACCTCCCCTTGAATGCTGCCGATGGTGTGGACAATCTGGTTGGCAAGCGCCTCCCGCTGCTCTTCCGGCAGTTTGCGGAACTGCGGCTTTACCATCTGCCAGGTGTTCAGCATGGCCCGGCTGGCCAGCAGGACGCTGTCGTAAGCGTTCCGGACGTCCTGCTCTGCGTCTCCGGTGACGGCGTCCAGTTTTTCCTGCAGCTCGGCGGTCATATCTGCCGCCATCTGGTACGCTTTTTCTCCGGCCCGGCGGTCCACCTCTTCCTCGTCCACCACGGCGGTGATGGGCTGACTTTTCAGCGCGTCGTTCTCGGCCTTGAGCTTGTCGCCCCGCAGCTTTGCGGCCTGGGCCACCTGCCGGGCCCCGGCCAGCTGATTCTCAGCATCCTTGGCACGGGCTTCGGCCTTGCTCTGCATCTTCCATGCTTCCTCTTCCCGGGCTTCGGCAGAGTCGGCGCGCTGCTGTAACTGGTGGTTCTGCTCGGTCAGGCCCTGCACGTCCGCAAGGGCGGCATCCCGCTGGGCTTCGACATCTTGGATGTGGCTTTCCGCCCAGGCAGCCCGATTCTGGGCACCCAGCAGCTTGTCCCGCTCAGCCTCGGCAGCATTGGCACGGTCCTTTTCGGCCTTGATCTGGGCAAGGGCTTTCTGGTACTCTTTGTAAGTAGTGATGTCCCCGGTAAACACGGCTTGTTTGACCTCTTCCGGGGTGGACGGCTTGGCGGCTGCATACAGCAGCTTCATGGGCTGCACGTCAAAAATTGACTTACCCTCCAGCTGGATGTTGCCGAACTGTTCGGCAACTCTCACCATATTGTCGCCGGTGTCCCGGCTGATGCCGACGGCGGCGCACCACTTGCCCCAGCTGCCTTTGTAGTGATTGGCCGTCAGGTCGTGGGCATGTTTGGCCGCCATGATACGGGCCATGTTGCCGGTGATGAAGGTCTGTGCATCCTGCAACAGCAGGGCGTTGGTCTGGTCATCTGCACCAAAATCAAAGCTGGGAGCGGCGGGCTTGTCCTGTGTCGTCTGGGTTCCGGGCACTTCCGGTTTGTCAACATCCGCAGAGTGAGCGGGAGTTAAATGCTTTTCGCCTTCGGTCTGGTAGCTGTTGCACTCCTGCACGGGATGGCCGCAACTGTGGCAGTTTCCGAAGCATTCTTCTTTGCACCCGCCACAGGTGCAGGTAGAGCAGATGCAGGGAGCGGGAACACCCGAGGAAGAATCCTCTTCCACTGGGTCGATGGGGGCATTTTTGCAGGGCTTGGCATCCCTGAGGGCGGTGAGCATCTGATCCGGAAGCTCGTAGTCGTCCATCGGGATGAACTCGTCGCTGGTCAGAAACGCTTCCGGGGTCAGCCACTTTTCAACGGCCTTGGCTTTGTCGAACTCCTGGGCCAGCAGATGGCTTTCCTTCCAGGTCTGTGCGGATTCGTCCCAGCGCCAGAAGCGTCCACGGAAATAGGCATAGCTGACACCGTTGCAGTTCTGGCTGATGATATATTCGCTCATATCTTCACCTCCATGCCCTTCAGGCGGTCCAGCATCTCGGCCTGCAGGTCCTTGCTCATGGGCACGAGGCTGTTGTTCTTCCAGCCGTAGCAGAGGATGGTGCCGTAGATGTTATGGCCGCGATAGATGCGGTTCAGCCCTTTGCCGAGAACGCCGAACAGCAGTACCGCCGGGGTGCGAGGCAGCACCTCCTGCATGCAGTCGCAGCCCAGCATGGCTTCGATGCCCTGCAGTGTGTCCGGCAGGGCGGTGACCACCGGGGCCTTGCCCGGCTCGATCAGGATCCCTTTCATTGTAAAACCTCCGATTTTGTGATATTATCGGGGTGATGTGATTGGCGAATCCATCATCCCTTGCAGCTCGTCGGTGTTGGCGCACCGGCGGGCTTTTTGTTTTTTGTACTTGCGGCGTTGCGGTAGGCTGTCCACTTCGCTGCGCGGGATGAGCTCCCGCTGGCAAATGTACTTGACGTGCTGCCTGCCGTCCTTGAGCCAGTGGCAGACGGAAGCGGCAAAACTGTTGGCGCTGGCGTAGCCCAGCCGCCGGGCGCACATGGCAGCCGTGCCGCTGGCCAGCAGGTCGCCGGTTTTGGCGTCCCACACGGTGTACCAAAAGGCATTGTTGACGAGGTCAGGCATGGGGCTTACCCCACCTTCCGCTTGCCCTTGACGGTGTTCTTGGACTCCTTGTGGACTTTCCGGCGGGCCTGCTCCTCGGCGTCCTGCACGGCAAAGCTGATGCGCATCAGGGCAAGGGCCGCCAAAATCAGCACCATGGCGGTGACGAACTCGCCGTCGGTGATCGTGCCGCCCAGCTGGGCCCCGCCCTCAATGCCCATGGCGTACAGCAGGCCCACGCCCAGAGCGGCGGCGGCCAGCACCTGCAAAACGGTGGATTTAATCTTCATGTTCATGCTCCTTTCTCAACCTTCGGGAAGAAATACTCTCCGATCTGCTCCTGCGGGATGTGAAGCGCGCGGCAGATGCCGTCGATCTCTTCCCAGTTCCATGTGCCGCAGCTCTCCGGCGCGGCAAAGCGCTTGCGCAGCGTGCGGGGCACGATGCCCGCCTTTGCGGCCAGCTCATCCGTGGTGATGTCCTGATCTTCGGCCAGCCGCCGGAGTTTCAGAAACTGTTTCTTTGCCATGGGTCAGTCCTCCTTTTCCTGACGGCCTTCAATGATGGCGGAGAGTGCAGCGTTGAATTCGCGCTCTGCTTTCTTGGGCTCGTAGTGACCGTTCAGCACTTGGGAAATGTATTTCGGATTCTTTCCCAGCTGTGCGGCCAGCTCTTTGCCGGTGACACCGGCGTTGTGCATTTTTCCAACAAGCTCACCTGTCCATTGTGCAGGCATACAATTCTAACCTCCTTCAGCTTAAAAACTTGACTTTGGTTAGAATTTGCGATAAGATGATGGTGCTAACAATTATCCAGCGCAAATTCTAGCCTGAGCCATTCGGTTGATTCCGGGCTTGTTTGCTAACCGGATTCAACTGTGACACCATGATATCTGAATTTGGTTAGAAAGTCAATGGAATTTTCTGAATTTGGTTAGATTTGGCGCTCTGCACAAAAAGGGGCGTTGAAAATTGTGTTTTATGACGTATACAGTGAACTGTGCCAAGAAAAGGGCGTGAGCTGCAGCCGTGCCGCAAAAGAAATTGGTCTGAGCAACTCGACCGTCACGAAATGGAAGAATACAGGGGCTGTTCCTTCTGGCGATACCCTCGCGAAGGTTGCGGCCTACTTCGGAGTGTCGGTGAATGACCTGATCGGCGAACAAAAAAGCCCCGCCGGGCGTGCCGGTGGGGTTTCGGAGGATGATATTAAGTTTGCTCTCTTTGGCGGCGGCCCCGTGACGGATGCCCAGTATGAAGAGGTCAAGCAGTTTGTCCGGTTCATAAAGGAGCGGGATGCAAATGGGAACAAGGGCTGACTTTTATAAAGTTGCGGCCGAAAATCATGTGGAAGTCCTGCGCTACCCAATGCCGATCATTGGCAGCATGTCAACGGAAGTCAATGGGGCGTGTTATATCGGGCTGGACAACTCCAAACCCTGCACCTATGCAGAAGAGCAGGCGCGCATCGGGCATGAGCTCGGTCATTGCCTGTATGGCGGATTTTATTCTATGGCCACTCCGTTTGATATTGTGGAGCGGCATGAGGTGCGGGCAGATCACTGGTATATCCGGCACGCGATTCCAAAACAAGTCTTGTTCGACCTGCTGAAGCAAGGGCGTGATGCTGATGAAATTGCGGAGATCCTGGACACGACGGAGGAATATGTCCGGCGTGCTTACTACTATTACAAGGAAAATGAAGACTTAACCGAGGAGGAATTGTATGGGTAAAAAACTTTCACCCTATGGCCGCAAAGAATGGCACCGGAAGCATTCTGGCAATAAAACAGTACACAAGAGCATTGATGCCGCTTTCCGTGGAGCAGGAGCGATTGGAGGAGCTGCATCAAAGATGCCCTCCGGAAAGACTGGTCTGAACGTTCCGATAAAGTTTGTTTTTATCAGTCTTGCGATTGGATGTCTTGGGTTCTTTATCGCATCAGCATCTTGTGGACTCGGGATGTCTTTCGTTTGCGGTGTTGTCGCCTTTTGGGTTACACTCTCGATTTTCAGCATGATTCACGGAACTGCAAAGGGCATCAAAGATGGGTATCAGCAAGGCGATGCCGAAGATTCTGATGATGCAGAGCAAATTTATACGCCCAACCCTGAATGGGTGGGTGAGATGGATCTGGTTGATTCTCGGAAAAACGCAAAGATTCTGGCTCCGCAGTTCCTGAAACAGGCGAGAGAGAGTGCAAGGATCCTTGAAACAACAACAGACCCGGCCACATTCTTCATGCGATATGATTTTTGCGTTGGGCGACTGATGGAACTGGAAAAATGCAAAAGGTATGGTGCACCAGTGAGCGCAACTGCTGATTTGAAGAAATATCAGAATCCTGCATTCCGGGATGCGGCGGTGAATGAGATCATCCACCGCACTGCGGAGAAGTACAGCGTTAAAATCAGGAGCCTGAAAACTGCAAAGGCAAAGAAAGGCTGGGCGGAAAAATATCATCAGGCATTTGTGCCGTACCTGCAATACATGAGCGATACTCAAAAAACAGAACTCGGCGAGGCGAGCGCAGAGCTTTTTGCCCTTGCTGAAAGCGATACTCTAGAAGATGCATAAACAAAAAACGCCCCACCGGCGGCAACCGGCAGGGCGTGAAAGAATGGCTTGCTCACGAGGAACAATACCAAACCAACCAATTGTTATTGTACCACCTCCGGGCAGGCTTGTCAAAGTGTACCCATGGAGGTGTATTTTTATGGGATTGCGAACCAACACGGCGGTCTGGCTGCCGAACCAGAACCGCTGGCAGATCAAGGTGCAGAAGGACGGCGTGCGCCGCACCTTTACCAGTACAAAAGCCGGCCGCACCGGTCAGCGGGAAGCGAACCGCAAGGCGGACGCCTGGCTGGATGAGGGCATCAGCAGCACCACGAAGCGCTGCGCGGACGTGTGGGCCGAGTACATGATCTCCGTCAAAGCCACGGGCGGCACCAGCAACATTGAGCAGGTGGAGAAGTTTGGGCGCAACTACATTTTGCCGGTGATCGGTGCGCGGCGCATCGGCGACCTGACCACCGGCATGCTGCAGGACGTGCTGAACCGCTCCTATAAGGAAGGCTGTCTGAATCCGGACAGCAAGCGCAAGAGCCGGGGCAACCTGTCCCGCAAAACGCTGCAGGGCATCCGTGGCGTGGAGGTGGCCTTTGTCAAGTGGGCGCGCCAGCATAAATACACCTCCCTGCGCCCGGAGGACGAGGATCTGACCGTGCCGAAGGGTGCCCGCCTGAAGGGCCGGAAAATCCTGCAGCCGGACAGTCTGCGGGTGCTCTTATCCACAGACACCCGTGTGGTGCGTGGAAAAGTGGAGCAGGACGAGAACGTGCACGCCTACCGCATCGCGGTCATGACCGGCTTGCGCCCTGGTGAGCTGCTGGGCCTGCGTGTGGGCGATCTGGATGGTGACCGGGTGCACATCGGGCGGGCCATCAACCGCCAGAACGAAGAGACCAGCGGCAAGAACGAGAACGCCATCCGAACGGTGGTGCTGCACCCTCTGGCTGTGGCCGAAATCCGCGCCCAGCTGCAGCAGCGCACGCAGGAAGAGGAGCGCCCCTTGCGGGACGATGACCCGCTTTTTCTGCTGTCCAACCAGCAGAGCCTGTACAATTACTGGAAGGTCTACCAGCGCTGCAACGGCATCGACCCGCCGGTCAGCCTGTACGAGCTGCGGCACACCTTTGTGAGCATGATCGAGGACGCCGTGCCGCCCGCACAGCTGCGCCGCATCGTGGGCCACAGCAAGAGCATGGACACCTACGGCTGGTACTCCCACGCCGTCACCGGCCGCGATGACGCCACCGCGCAGGCTGTCTCCGGTGTGCTGTCCGAGTACGCGCCGGGCCCCGAAAAATAACCCACTTTGCAACCCACTTTTAACGTTCGAGCCATTCCGGCGGTGCATCGCGCATTCCGTGCCGTGCCCGAAAAGTGGCTTGAATGCTGCATTTTCTGACACGGCAGGAATGGACAGGCCGAAAGAATAGTGGTTCGAATCCACCCGCGCCCACCAAACAAGAAAAATCCGAACCTGTTTCCGATTGGAGAAGGGTTCGGATTTTTCGTTTTCTTCGGGCTCAAGAATGAAGGAGGATAAAACCTGCAGAATTTTAAAACAATCTAGACAATCGGTTTGCATATGCTATAATTAGAGGCAAAAGGAGGTTGACGTTCACATGGCAGTTGAAATTCATCCAATTCCATTATATGGTGTATGGGACATTGGCTACGCACTTGATGTACATACAATAAAAAGCATTCCTATTGGAGAGGATGCCTATGGTCATCTTCACTTTGACAATACGCGTTCTGAAATTGGTGAATTACTTTATCAATTTAAGTATAACGGAAAGTATGAAAATTTAAATCCAATTGTAGATGCAATTGTGAGCTTTTGGAATGAAACGCCAGAGATTCATGACGTTAGAACGGTTTTGCCGGTTCCCCCAACAAAAATAAGGGGATATCAGCCCACAATAGAAATTGCTCGGGCCGTAGCAGCTAGAATAGGTGCATACTATTGCGGAGATGTTCTGGAAAATACGGCGACTGCTGAAATGAAGAGTCTAACATGGGAAGAAAAGAAAAAACTTCAACCTACGATAAGAAAAACAAAAAATGCTATACGAAAACATAGTATCTTATTAATTGATGACCTATACAAAACAGGGTTAACGCTAACCCATTGTGTAAGTGCACTACGTGAGGATCCGTTAGTTGACAAAATATATGTTTTAGCAGTTACTAAAACGAGGAATACTTATTAAACAGAAAGGGGGAGATTATGCTCAATCAATATTTAATTCAACTAATGCTATCAAAAGGCATCGGTGAAGTGGCATTAAAAAAAATTATAAATGTCGTTCCCGAAAGAGAATGGCAAACATTGTGCGAATCACCCCATTTGTTAGGCAATATAATAAATTGTCGTGGTAACACAATTGAAAGCGTTCTTTTGAATAAAGACCGAGCAGGGCAACTTTATTTGAAAATGCAAAAAAATAGCATTGCTATGATTCTTGAATCAGATAAAAGTTACCCACCACAATTGAAAGACGCATTAGGAAGCAAATGTCCTCCTGTACTCTTTGCAAAAGGAAATATCGAACTTTTGTCAACGATAGCCGTTGGCTTCTGCGGTTCTCGAAAGGTATCCGAAAAGGGGCTTTCTATTACATCTCAATGTGCAATGCAGCTTGTTCAGAAAAACATATCAGTTGTTAGTGGATATGCTGCTGGTACGGACACTGCTGCGCACGTTGCCGCAATAGAAAATGGAGGAAACACAATTTTTGTTTTAGCAGAGGGAATTTTGAATTTCTCGTATAAAAAGCAGGTGAAAGCACATCTTACGACTCAGAATCATGTTTTTATTTCGCAATTTTATCCCGATGCTCAATGGAGTGTTGGAAATGCTATGAAACGAAATTCAATAATTATTGGGTTGTCCAAAGCCATGATTTTAGTTGAATCTGGTAAGAGCGGTGGAACCTTCTCAGCAGGAGAGGAAACCCTAAAGCTTTCTTTACCGCTTTTTGTTATAGATTATGAAAAACCAGAGGTATCTGCTGAAGCCAACCCATACTTTATAAGTCGTGGAGGTGTTCCAATTCGTGGAAAAAATCAGACGCCCAATTTAGCGCGTGTTTTTTGGGCGGTGGAACATGGTTCAAATCATGAAAATGGCACAAAACATAGTCCTGTCCAATTAGATTTTTTTAATATGTCATAAACTTATGTAATGCAGGGCGTTCCTTTACTGGGAGCGTCCTGCTGTTTTTATGCTGCAACAGGCAAGGCTTGTAGAG
>OGIO01000519.1_pt1 | contig 46499 bp, 40 predicted proteins | sample 1571841 | NCBI WGS metagenome assembly OGIO01 (sample SAMEA2582111, study PRJEB24529) | metagenome | biome: Human gut stool | place: China | collected 2011
TGAAGCTTTATTCTGAATTCATAAAACTTCTGCGAAGCAACTGCCTTTGAAAGATATCTGTTCTTCATCATTCCTGATATGTTTAAATCTTCAATCGTTATATAAGATGGTTTGGTTTTCACTATCTCTGCGATCGTTTTATTGATGTGATCCGTACGGATGTTATCAATCCTATGATGAAGTTTCTGTACTTTAAGCCTCTGTTTTTGTATATTTGCTTTTTGAGTGGACTCTCCTTTCTTTAAATTTTCATATCTTCGAGAAAGACTTCTCTGTTCTCGAATAAGTTGTTTTTCAAGTTTCTTTAATCTTGCTGATCTGTTAATGTTCTTATAAACTTTACCATTGGAAACAACGGCAAAATCCTTTATCCCAAGGTCAATACCAATTCCTTCATTGGAATTATTGGCTATCTTGTTATCTGGGATTTCTACAAGAGCTGAAACATAGTATCTACCAGCTTTTATTGACACATGACCGCTTTTAATTACATATCCATCTTTTGTTGTTGGAATATATCCTTTTTCTTTAATGCGAACCCAACCAAGTGATGGAATATTGATCCTGTGTCTTTGACAACGGCAATCTTTTGGATTGTTCTTTACAAAATACATTTTCACATCAGATCTACTCTTCTTTTTGAATCTAGGAAAACTACTCTGATGTTTAAAAAATCTTGTAAATGCGGTTTGTCCATGATTTACTGCTTGTGTTACTGCCTTTGAATAAGCTTCCTTGATCCAAAAACATTCCGGATGCTTTGGAAGATACTCATTGTTAAGCCAGACTCTAAATTGGTTACTGCTCATAAACTTTTCGCCTTTATCATAAAGCTCTTTATTATGAGCAAGATAGAAGTTGTAAATATATCTACAAGTTCCTATTGTTTTACGAATTTTGGCTTTCTGTTCTTCTGTCGGATTTATTTCTGTCTTGAAGCTCTTCAGCAATTTCCTCATCCCTTTCTATTTGTTTTTTATACTTACAAAGCCCATACAGCCTACAAGAGAACACATGGAGTATTGAAACAATATCCTGCACGAGTTCTTCTTGTGACGATAGTTCTTCATTGTTTACTATCACTATAGTTGTATTAAACTTCATACAGAATTTTTCAAACCAATCATAACCAAATCTGATAAATCTATCTTTATGGGTTACTATTTTGTGATATTTGATGCATTCATTATAGTACTCTCCTTTGAGTATATTTAAACACATTTGCCGATTGTTTTAGGTTCTTAATATTTCCTCCTAAAAATAGGTATACCATATTCTTCCATGGTTGGCAAGGACTAACTATTCTTCCATGGTTGGCAAGGACTAACTTGACATGTACATATTTCTTGCGTACAATGAAAAGAACTGTACAAAAATGAACAGATATTTATTTTAGGAGGAATTTTTCATTGGACCCCAGTATGATATTACAGATAATCGCAATTATCATTTTATTACTGCTTTCTGCTTATTTTTCATCTGCAGAAACAGCACTTACAACCGTCAATCCACATAGTATGCGTGCCATGGCAGAAGATGGCAATAAAAAAGCTGCTATTGTTTTAAAATTGATCGAGAATCCAAGCCAGATGCTTTCCAGCGTCTTAGTCGGAAACAACCTTGTGAATATTTCATTAACATCCCTTACTACAACGATCGCTATTCGTATCTTTGGAAGCATGGGAGCCGGAATCGCAACTGCTGTGATCACAGTACTTGTATTGATCTTTGGTGAGATCACACCAAAGACTTTTGCAACGATCAATAATACAAAACTTGCTCTAAGCTATGCTTCCAGCATTTATCTGATCACAAAATTACTGACACCGGTTGTTTACATTATCAACAAACTTTCTACAGCGATCCTTATCATCTTGCGGATCGACTCGAAACAATCAAAACGCATCATGACTGAACGTGAACTTCGTACGATCGTTGATGTCAGCCACGAAGAAGGCGTTATCGAAGAATCTGAGAAAGATATGTTAAACAACGTTTTTGATTTTAAGGAATCTCTTGCCAAGGATATTATGATCCCACGAATTGATGTAACTTTCGTGTCTGTAGATGCTTCTTATGATGAAGTTCTTGATATTTTCCGCGAGGCCGGTTATTCCAGACTTCCTGTTTACGAAGGAAGTAAAGATCATGTTGTTGGTATTGTTTATTTTAAGGATGTTTATTTCTACCGCAACCAGCACAGAGGCGAGATCTTTCATTTGAAAGATGTTCTGCGTAAGCCGTTCTTTACGTATGAAACTCAGAAAGTATCAAGTCTTCTTGCACAGATGCGTGAAAAATCTGTTAGTTTCTCTATTGTTTTGGATGAATATGGAGTGACTGCAGGTCTTATCACTTTAGAAGATATCGTTGAAGAGATTTTTGGAGAACTACGTGATGAATATGATGATTCTGAGGAAGAAACTTTCAAAAAATTATCCGATGGATCTTATATGGTATCCGCTTCCTTAAAGCTTGATGATCTTGATGATCTGCTTGACGTAGACCTTGATTCTGAGGATTATGATTCTCTTGGCGGATATATCATCGAACTGCTTGATCATCTGCCTTCAGAGGGCGAAACTGCAGAAGATGAACATTTTCTTTTTAAAGTTGTTTCTGTTGACAAAAACCGTATGGAAACAATTCATATCATTCCAAAAGAGCAGTATCCTATGAAATAAAAAAAGAACCTTGTTTCTTGCAAGGTTCTTTTTTTGTACTCTTATTTAAAATATTCTACTCCGGATTCGAAGATCTTCTGATCTTTCTGTCCGTAAATATTGATTCCTACATAGCTGTCACGACGTTCTGAATGTCCCATCTTACCAAGGACTCTTCCGTCTGGACTTGTGATACCTTCAATCGCATGGTAAGAACCATTTGGATTGAATTCTTCATTCATTGTAGGATCACCATTGAGGTCAACATACTGTGTTGCTACCTGTCCATTTTCAAACAGTTTCTGGATCACATCTTCATCTGCTACGAATCGTCCTTCTCCATGAGATACTGGTATACTGAAGATATCATCTACATGTACATTATTAAACCATGGTGACAGATTAGAAGCGATTCTTGTATAAGCAACCTTGGAAATGTGACGACCAATGCGGTTTGTTGTCAGTGTAGGTGATTTCGCATTCTGTTCTACGATCTTACCTTCTGGAACAAGTCCTAATTTGATCAGGGCCTGGAATCCGTTACAGATACCAAGTGCCAGTCCATCACGGTTATTTAACAGATCCATGACTGCTTCTTTTAATTTTTCATTTCTAAATGCTGTTGCAAAGAATTTTGCAGATCCATCTGGTTCATCACCGGCACTAAATCCACCTGGGAACATGATGATCTGGGATTCTTTGATCGCTTTTTCAAAAACTTCCACTGAATCACGGATTCCCTGTGCATCTAAGTTCTTAAATACCTTTGTGATCACGTTCGCTCCTGCACGTTCAAATGCTTTCGCTGAATCATATTCACAGTTTGTTCCTGGGAATACTGGAATAAATACATTTGGTTTTGCAACTTTATTCTTGCATACGTAAATATTTCCTTTTATATAGTGTCTTGTTGTATCAACGATGCTCTGATCTCCTTCAGATCTTGTTGGGAATACTTTCTCTAATGGTTTCTTCCATGTATCGATTGCTTCTTCTAATGTTACAACTTCGTCACCAAATACAAATTCATGTTTGTCTGTAACCTCACCTAACATTAATCCTGGAATCGCAAGTTTATGAACATCTCTTGTGCTCATTTCAACAACAAATGATCCAAACTTAGGATCTGTTAAGTCTTTTAATTCTACTTCTTCATCAAAAATCACACCTAATTTGTTACCAAATGCCATCTTGGCAACTGCTTCTAAAGCTCCTCCGCCGCCAATTGCATATGCAGATTTGATAATTCCATCTTTGATCAGTTTTGTAATACGTTTGTATACTTTCTTCACTTCAGAGTAGATTGGAAGATTGTATGCATCTGTTGGGATACAGATACGGATCAGACGGTTTCCTGCTCTCTTAAGTTCTGGTGTGATAACATCTGTTGTCTTCGCTACATCGACTGCAAAAGATACCAGTGTTGGTGGTACATCAATGTCATTGAATGTTCCAGACATACTGTCCTTTCCACCGATCGATGCAAGTCCAAATCCCATCTGTGCCTGATATGCACCAAGTAGTGCTGCAACCGGCTGTCCCCAGCGTGTCTTATCTTCTCCAAGACGTTTAAAGTATTCCTGGAATGTCAGGCGGATATTTCTATAATCTCCACCAGTAGCCACGATCTTCGCGATAGATTCTGTGATCGCATAAACTGCTCCATGGAATGGGCTCCATTTGGACAGATATGGATCAAATCCATAACTCATCATTGTGACTGTATCGCATTCTCCTTTCAATACTGGAAGTTTTGCGACCATTGTCTGAATTGGTGTCATCTGGTATTTTCCACCATATGGCATTGTAACTGTTGCTGCTCCGATAGAGCTGTCGAATCTCTCTACGAGACCTTTCTGTGAACATACATTAAGATCAGATAATGTATTCTTGCACACTTCTTCAAATGTACCTGTCTCGTCTTTGCGGTTAAAGTAAGATTCTACACGGTGAGGGATCTCTACAAATACTTCTGTTTCCTGATGTGCTCCGTTTGTATCAAGGAAAGCTCTTGAGATATTAACGATCTCTTTTCCTCTCCATTTCAGTACTAATCTTGGATCTTCTGTTACAACAGCAACTTCTACAGCCTCTAAGTTCTCTTCTGCAGAGTATGCAAGGAACTGATCTACGTCTTTTGGATCTACAACAACAGCCATACGTTCCTGCGATTCAGAAATCGCTAATTCTGTTCCATCAAGTCCTGCATATTTCTTAGGTACTTTATCAAGATCTACAACCAGACCATCTGCAAGTTCTCCGATCGCTACGGAAACTCCACCTGCACCAAAGTCGTTACATTTCTTGATCAGACGGCTGACTTCTTCTCTTCTGAATAATCTCTGGATCTTACGTTCTGTTGGTGGATTACCTTTCTGAACTTCAGCTCCACATGTTTCGATAGATTCTTCTGTATGAACTTTAGATGATCCTGTTGCTCCTCCACAACCGTCACGTCCTGTTCTTCCACCTAATAAGATGATGATATCTCCTGGGTCAGAGTTCTCTCTGATCACGTTCTTTCTAGGTGCTGCACCCATAACGGCACCGATCTCCATACGTTTTGCAACATAGTCTGGATGATATACTTCATTAACATATCCTGTTGCAAGACCGATCTGATTTCCGTAAGAACTGTATCCATTCGCAGCTTCATTTACAATCTTATACTGTGGTAATTTACCTTTTAATGTGTCTTTTAATGGGACTGTTGGATCAGCAGCACCTGTAACACGCATTGCCTGATATACATAAGAACGTCCTGATAATGGGTCACGGATCGCTCCTCCAAGACATGTTGCCGCTCCACCAAATGGTTCGATCTCTGTTGGATGGTTATGTGTCTCATTCTTGAAACTGATCAGCCATTCTTCTTCCTTACCATCAATTTCTACTGGTACAACAATGCTGCAGGCGTTGATCTCATCGCTTTCTTCCATATTGTCAAGGATTCCATCTTTTTTAAGACGTTTCATCGCCATTAATGCCATATCCATTAAGCAAACATATTTGTCATCACGGTCTTTGTACATCTCTTCAAAGTCATCCATGTAAGAATAATATGCTTCTTCTAATGGTGCACGATAGAATCCATCCTGGAATCCAATGCTTGTAAGTTCTGTGGAGAATGTTGTATGACGACAGTGATCTGACCAATAAGTATCCAGTACACGGATCTCTGTCATGGAAGGATCTCTCTTTTCTTCTCCTTTATAATAATTCTGGATATGAAGGAAATCTTTGAATGTCATAGCAAGATTTAAAGAATCATATAATTCTTTAAATTTGTCTTCTTCCATATCTTTGAATCCATCCAGAATCTTAACATCTGCTGGTTCTTCAAAATCCATCACTAATGTCTCTGGTTTGTCTGCAGCTGCCTCTCTTGAGTCAACTGGATTGATGCAATATTCTTTGACTGCTTCTAACTGTTCGTCAGTTAAGTCACCTTTTACAACATAAGTTGTTGCACTTCTGATCAGGGCATCTTCGTCCTCATTCAACAGTTTCACACACTGCTGTGCAGAATCCGCTCTCTGATCGAACTGACCTGGCAGAAACTCAACGCTGAAAGATATTTCTCCATCGGCAAGTGGTAATGTCTCTTCATACACGTCGTCAACTGGTGGTTCACTAAATACTGTAACCAGTGCTTTTTCATAACTTGCATCGGATAGATTCTCGATGTCATAGCGGACAAGGACACGAACAGATTCGACATCCAGTCCAAGATACTGCTTCAATGATGCATGCAGCTCTTTTGCTTTTACTGCGTAGTCTTTTTTCTTTTCAACATAGACTCTTCTAACTTCTCCCATGATTTCCTCCCATTTATTCATGTAGTTTCTTAATCACCTGAAATGCAGATGCATTTTCCAAAATCGTTGGCTGATCCTCGGCATAGAATATGATCCCATCTGCCGTTGAACGGATCTCTGATAAAATCTCTCCATTATATGGATTAATGACTTCACCAAGCAGCTGACCTCGGTTAACTTCCTCATTGATCGTCACAAAACGTCTTAGGAATCCCGGAGCACTTGCTTTGACGGATACAAGATCCTCTTCTTCTATAATACTCGCAATATACCCGTTATGGCAATTATATTTTAAAATACCCATTCGAGTCAAGAAGCGAAGCACGGCAGATACAGCCTTCCTGGCCAGATTCACATCGATATTATCTGTTTCCCCAGAATATACCGAAAATGCATCCGTCCCATTGATCTGCCAGTTATAAGTTAATGTCTTTTTATCAAAATTTCGTTGTTTGCTTGTTAATACATAAGGCAGCCCGAACAGACTTGCAAGGCTGGTGCTTTCTTTTCCTGTTGCAGGCATTCGCACATGTGGCACAAAATCCCCGCTTCTGAAAAATGATGCAAAATGGATTCCATAGCGGAATCCTTTAACCCGTTCAAATAAATGTGCTGCCAGACGGCTTGTTGGTTCCCCGTCAAAATTCCCAGGAAACTGACGGTTGATATCACTGTTATCAGATACCCAGTATTTCATTCCGACATTCATTGAAAAATTATTCACACATGGAATGACCAGAATCTGATTATCTCCAACGATCGCACCACTGTTCTCCAGTTCTTTTAAACGTTTGACTAACTGAGAACAAATATATAACTGCTGATATTCATTTCCACGCATTGCTCCGACAATACATGCCGCTGGTTCTGATCCTTCACTTTGTTTTCCAAAGAGATATCCTTCGATCTTAAACTCATCTCTTAGGTAATTTCCTGAGGAATATATGATTTCTTTTTTCATAGTGCATTTCCTCCGATCACTCTGGCTACCAAGGACCCTTCCGTTACACTTGGATGTTCTCTTAATGTCATCAAAATACCATCGGTTGGGGCAACCACTTCTTCTTCCGTTGCTCCCATTAAAGGATTCTGTACGATCCCTATGATCTCGCCTTTCTTTACCGGATCCTTTAATCGCTTGTAAGAAACAAACAATCCACTGGATTCACAATTTAAATAAAAGATCTGGTCTTCGTGGATAAACGGAACCTTTGTTTTGCCTTGAACCTTTCCCTTCCAGATACCAAGTTCTGCCATCACCGAAAAAATTCCATCTATGATCTGGCGGCAGTACTCGTAACGGATACGAAATGCTGCACCGGATTCCGTAACCATAGTTGGGATTCCCATCTGGTTTAAAGTAAAAGCTAAACTTCCTTCATTCACTGTCTGAGAAGGATGGATCCAGACAAGATCTGTATTCATATATTTTGACAGATGAAGTAATGTCTCATCGTAATCGTTATTTAAACGTACTTGAGGAACTTCCTGCAAAAAGATATTACTAGAATGAATATCAATGCAACAGGATGCTCCTTTGATATCTTCGATCAATTTAGCTGCTGTATAATCTTCCAGACCTCCATTGATGTCTCCTGGAAATGCACTGCTGTAATCGATATCTGAGATTGGTACTGCTCTTGTTCGTGCATCCAGTCCTAATGGATTGACCGCTGGATACACATCGACAATACCTGTCAGATTCTCAAATTCTGCCTTGATCCGGCGAATGATCTCTCCGCAGATATACTGTCCGCCAAGCTCATCTCCATAGATTCCAGACACCAGACAGATTCTCTTCTCCTCTCCAGTCACCACATCCGGCATCAGACGATTTCTTTTGATCCTTAGCATCTCTCCGATCGGAAGTTTTACAGATACGACTGTGTCTATCATATTAAAGCCTCTTTTCTATTGTTTTATCTGTATCGTAAATATTTTACTTTTCTTATTTTGCAAATAACATTTTTAAAATGATCGGTGATAAGAGTGTTGTGACGAGGACCATGATGACCACTGGTGCAAAGAAAACTTCTGATAATAATCCAACAGAAATTCCTTTCTGTGCAACGATCAGTGCAACTTCACCTCGGCATACCATTCCTGCTCCGATCTGTACAGATTCTCTCTTCGTATATTTGCACAACAATGCTCCAAAACCGCATCCCGCGATCTTCGAGATCACTGCGATCACACATAAAATGATCGTAAAGATGATCAACGTCTGTGTCATTCCATGAATGTTTACATTCAGACCGATACTTGCAAAGAATACTGGTGTGATCAGCATATACGATAAAATTTCAATTTTATTGTATATATAAAATCGTTCTGGGAGCCTGCATAAAATGATCCCTGCAAGATATGCGCCTGTGATATCAGCGATTCCAAACACTTCTGCAAGAAATGCAAGTGCTAAGCAAAATGCAAGTGCAAACACCGGAACTCTTCTTCTATGACGTTCAATCTCTGGATTCTTATAAGTAGAAAGCCACTCAAAGAACTTCTTGATCCCAACTCCACCGATAATAGAAATCGCAAAGAATGCTGACATCTGGATCAAGATCTTAAGGATTGCCTGAATATGGAATCCAGATGCTCCCCCAAGGCTTGTCATAATTGATAATAAAACGATTCCCAAGATATCATCAATGATCGCTGCCCCAAGGATTGCTGTTCCGACTCTTCCTTTTAAATGTCCCATATCCTGTAATGCTTCTACTGTAATACTTACTGAAGTTGCTGTTAGGATCACTCCGATAAAAATCGATTCCATGATATTATTTCCATATATAACGGATAAAACAGCTCCCATGATAAGTGGGATCAATACTCCACATAACGCAATGACGAATGCGGGAATTCCACTCTTCTTCAACTCATCAATATCTGTCTCAAGACCTGCCTGAAACATTAAAACAACTACACCTACTTCAGCTAGATTTAAAACTGAATCTGAAGGACTCACTACATTAAGGACCACTGGTCCTAAAATGATTCCCGCGATCAATGCTCCAACGACTGGCGGCATGTTAAACTTCTTCGACACAAGACTAAAAGACTTGGTCATTGCCAGAATGATTGCGATATCCAGCAAAAACTTATATTCTTCCATTGTTTTACCTCCATTAGTTCGTATCGTATCATACCTGTTTTTTCTTGTCAATTCTTAGACAAAGTGATCTTTTTTTATCCTTTTCTTGCTTTTTTTATGATCCTTTAGTATAGTGGAGAAAAGACTAAGAAAAGAGGTATCAAAATGAGTGAATTTAACGAAGTAGATAATATCATTGAAGAAGAAACTCCTGTGCTCCATTTAGAATTAGAAGATGGAACTGAACAAGACTGTGCCGTGATCGCTTTATTCTCTGTAGAAGAATTAGATGATCAGGAATATATCGCATTGATCACTGTTGAAGACTTAGAAAGTGATGACGAAGAAGGGGCTTTACTTTTATATCGTTACAACGAAGACCCTGAAGATCCTGATACTTTCAGTCTTGACAACATTGAAACAGACGAAGAATATGAGACAGTCACTGCTGTCTTAGATGAGATCTTAGAAGACGAAGAATAACTCAAAAAAGCCCTTGCATCTTATATGCGGGGCTTTTTTTCATATTGAAGTTTTGTTCGGATCACTTTGTCAAGTTCATAATACTTTTCTTCCAGAGTTTTTCCATTCAGGACACAATCCATTGCCATACCCATGGATTCCAGCATCGTTTCTGTGATCTGATCTCTGTACTGTAATAAAATATTCAGGCGCTCATGAAGATCTGTTTCATCTAAGAATTTCAACAGTGGCTCAATGTCTGCTGTTTCTTCTGTCTCATCACATTCATTTTCCTGTGCTGTCACTTCATCAACCAGTTCTGCTTCTGAATCTTGTTCTGTCTCCGTGATTTTTATACCATACTGGTCTCCTGCATTTTCACACAGTTCTACTTTCTGAAAACGGTATATCTGTTGCACATCTGGGTATTTTTCATGATCGACTTCACTTAAGAACATCGCAAGTGGTCTTGCATATGTCTTAAACGTTCCATACATTGCCTGATAGACCACCAATGGTTCTTCTGTCTCTGTATGTATTGCAACCGTAACGATCTGATAAAGTTTTCCTTTAAAATGCATATAAAATTCGCCTGCTCTTGGCATCGCTCTATTTTCCATGCAAAACACCTCTTTTCTCCTGACGGCTTCTTAGTTCTTCTACGAACCTTGACGGCCTGCTGTCTTTGTTATAAAGTTTCTTTACTGACAAGATGTGCAGATATTTCTTGGCTCTTGTAACTCCAACATAAAACAAACGTCTTTCTTCTTCCACGTCTTCTTCTTTCATAGACTTCTTATGTGGGATCACGTCTTCATTGACATCTGGCAAAAAGACACGTTCAAATTCCAATCCTTTGGTGCTGTGCATCGTGCTGACCACAACTCCTTCTTTTTCTTTCTGATTCTCTTTTGACTGGCGGTTTAATTCTTCGGTGTATTCTTTGATATGATCAAACCATGCCTCATATGTATCATAGCCTTTTGCACTCTCCTGAAGTTCTTCTAATACTTGCGTAAATTCTTCTTCCTGAATCTTGCAAAATCTTGCATATTCTGCTAAATACGCATTGTATCCCACGGATTTCCGGATATAATTGATCGCCATCAACGGAGTCATATTCTTCATGATCCGAAGATCTTCCTTAAAATCTTCTACATATTCATAAAGCCATAGTTTATCTTTGACCTTCTCTAACAGATCATCAAATGACACTTGTGATTCAGTCAGATATTCCCTGCTGATATAACGCTTGGGGCGGTTCATGACTCTTAAAAATGTGCTTCTTTTGCGATCTCCCATCGCAAGGTGCATATAATCTATGATATTTTTGGAAATCCAGTGATCAAACAGATTCGGTACTGCATCCTGCATATAAAATGGGATATTGTATGCCATCAATGCAGCGATCAGCTGTCTTGGTCCCTGATTGGTCCGATAAAGGATCGCGATCTGGGATAACGGTGTCTTCTTTGCCATCTCTTCCTTGATCGTGTAAATGATATGCTTATTCTCCTCATAGTGATCTTTAAATGTACGAACCTCAACTATACTTGCAGCATCTTCTCTTGCCTGCATCTTCTTTTCAAAACGTTTTGTATTATAAGAAATGATATCTTCCGCAACCTGTACGATCTCTTCCCCGCAACGATAATTTCGGTTTAAGATCACCTGTCTGGTATTCTCAAAATCCTTTGGAAAATTTAACATCAGTTCTGGTCTTGCACCTCGAAACTTATAAATAGACTGATCATCATCTCCTACGATAAAGAGGTTCTTTGTCTCTCCTGCTAACATCTTGACGATCTCATACTGAATCTTATTGATATCCTGAAACTCATCGATCAAAATATATGGAAACTTCTGCTGCCATGCTTTTCTGATATCCTCACGCTCTTTTAACAACTCATACGTATAAACCAAAATATCATCAAAATCGATCCAACGGTTCTCATGCAGTTTTTCTTCATATGCCCGGTAAATTTCTTTAAACACTTCATCCCCACAGCACCCACTGTGATAATAGGCAAGAGGGATCATCTGCCCTTTGACTAAGCTGATCTCTTGTATGATCTGACGCATAAAATCTGCTTCATCATCAATCTCCAGCTCATGATCTGTGATGATCTCACGGATAAAGTCATATTTTTTATGTTCCGGCAGAATATTATCTGCACTATAGTGATAGGCATATTTTAAAATCGTAAAAAACACAGAATGAAAGGTTCCAAAAGAAACCGGCAGGGTTTCCCCTGCCAGCCGCCAAAACCGCTCTTTCATCTCATTCGCTGCTGCTCTGGTAAATGTAATGACCAGAATCCGCTGCGGTGGGATCTGATAGTGCGATATCAAATATTGAATTCTCTTTGTGATCACAAGTGTCTTCCCTGAACCCGGTCCTGCAAGTACCATCATTGGTCCATCTTTGTGCATCACTGCTTCTTTCTGTGCCTTGCTCAGCTGGCTATGCAAGTGCTGCCTCCAGTTTCGCGATCGCATCATTGATTCTCTTTAATGATTCTTCTTTTCCCAGAAGTTCCATTAATTCTGTTGCTCCACCTGGTGTCATCTGCTTTCCAGAGACTGCTGTACGAACTGGCCACATTACATAACCATTCTTGTACTCATGTCCTTTTGCAAAAGATACTAACATCTCATATAATGCATCATTTGTAAAATCTTCCTGTGCTTCGATCACTGGATAGATCTCTTTTAATACGGTTAATGAAGTCTCAGGTGTTGTCTTCATCTTCTTATGTTTGTACATCTCTACATCATATTCTGGAACTGCTTCGAAGAAGTCAATGTGTCCCGGAATCTCTGTAAATAATTCAATTCTTGTCTTCACCATAGAAAGGATCTTATCAAAATCCATCTCTCTGTGAATTGTCTCTGTTACATATGGCATAGCAAGTTCTTTGAAACGGTCAAAGTCCATGGCTTTGATATATTCACCATTCATCCATTTGATCTTGTTCATATCAAAGACCGCTGGTGTCTTAGACATATGTTTGTAATCAAAGATCTCTTCTAATTCTTTTAATGAGAAGATTTCCTGCTCTCCTCCTGGACTCCATCCAAGTAATGCAACGAAGTTTACGATCGTCTCTGGCAAGAATCCCTGCTCGATCAGATCTTCGAAGGAAGAATGACCTTTTCTCTTACTTAATTTGTGATGTTCTTCGTCTGTGATCAGTGGACAATGAATGTATACTGGTTTTTCCCATCCGAATGCATCATATAAACGATTGTACTTTGGTGTAGATGATAAGTATTCATTACCACGAACTACATGTGTGATTCCCATTAAATGGTCATCAACTACGTTTGCGAAGTTGTATGTTGGATATCCATCCGATTTGATCAGGATCATATCGTCTAATTCGATATTATCCACTGTGATCTCTCCATAAATCTCATCAACGAAAGATGTTGTTCCTTCTGTTGGGTTATTCTGACGGATAACATATGGTACTCCTGCGTCTAATTTCGCCTGAACTTCTTCTTTGGATAAGTTTAAGCAATGTTTGTCATAATGACTGATCACAACATCTCCTGATTTTACTTTCAGTGTGTCTAATCTCTCCTGATCACAGAAACAGTAATATGCTTCTCCCTTGTCGATCAGTTCTTTTGCATATTTTAAATAAAGACCCTGTGCCTGTCTCTCACTCTGAACATATGGTCCGACTCCACCATCGATGTCTGGTCCTTCATCGTGGTTCATTCCAGCCTTCTTAAGGGTATTGTAGATAATCTCTTCTGCCCCTTCTACCTGTCTTTCCTGGTCTGTATCTTCAATTCTTAAAATAAAATCTCCGCCTGCATGACGTGCGATCAGATATGCATAAAGGGCTGTTCTTAAGTTACCTACATGCATACGCCCTGTAGGGCTTGGTGCAAATCTTGTTCTTACTTTGCTCATGATTTCCTCCCATTTGGTTTTAATTCTATCTTTCTATTCTACAAAACTTATCTTTCTTTGTAAAGAAGCAGTCTTATTGATTTTCGTTAATTTATGTTGATTTTTTGAAACAATCCGTCTTAAATCTCATTTAAGATCCTGCTGGCTTCCTCAAATGGCTCCAGGGTTCTCTTTAAGATTCCCTGCGTTGCCGCGATAAAGATTCCATAGTTCACGATTGGAACACCTGCATCTTTGACTCTTGCGATACGGTTTTTCATCTCTCTTCTATTTAAAGTACATCCGCCACAATGAATGACCAGATCATAAGTATCCAGATCTTCAGGGAAAGAGTTTCCACTGCTTGTATGGATATCAAAATCCTTACCTGTATATTGTTTTAACCATCTTGGGATTTTCACAGTTCCGATGTCATCGCACTGTCTGTGATGGGTGCATCCTTCTGCGATCAAGATCTTCGCCCCTTCTTCTAAATGTTCCAAGGCTTTCACTCCTCTGACTTCTTCTTCCAGATCACCTTTATATCTTGCAAACAGAATCGAAAATGAAGTCAGTTTGACATCTTCTGGCATAATCTTTGAGACTTCGCCAAATGCCTGAGAGTCTGTAATGACCAATGCTGGTTTCTTGCCGATCTCTTCTAATGTCTTTTCTAATTCCGTTTCTCTTACAACAATAGAGGCTGCTCCTGCTTCTAAAAGGTCACGGATCGTCTGCTGCTGTGGAAGGATCAGTCTGCCTTTCGGTGCTGCACTGTCGATCGGTACGACTAAGATCACAAAATCATTCGGACAGACTAAATCTCCAACGATCTTTAGCGTGTCATCATCAGTGGGAACCAGTTTCCCGATCTCTTCTTTTAACTCCCAGATCCCTTTTTTATCCTTTGCACTGACAAAGCAGGCTTTGTCTTCTTTCCATTCTTGGTCATTGGAAAGATCCATCTTATTGTAGACTTTCAGATAAGGAATCTTCCGGTCTTCGATCAAGCGTATCATATCTTCTTCAAACTCTGTCATACCAGCTGTGGCATCCATGATCACAAGCGCGATATCTGCCTTGGCCAGGACTTCTTTTGCTTTCTTGACTCGCTTTTCCCCTAATTCTCCTTCATCATCAAGTCCCGGGGTATCGATCATAACTACTGGTCCTAATGGCAGAAGTTCCATTGCCTTGTATACAGGATCTGTCGTTGTTCCTTTGACATCGGATACGATCGCTAATTCCTGATTCGTCATAGCATTGATAACACTTGACTTCCCGGCATTTCGTTTCCCGAATAATGCGATGTGAATTCTGTCTCCTCTTGGTGTTGCATTTAAACTCATATGATTCCTCCTGTCTGTCTTTATGGATCGTTAACTCTTTCTTTTATCTTTGTGCCTTATGATATCCCGCTGCCTTTGCTTCTTTCTCACTCTTAAATGTGACTAAATATTTTGATGTTCCCATACGGTCATAATCTCTTTGACCTGGGCAGTGGTATACCTTTGATCTGCTGTTTCCACGGATCTTCTGTGAAGCAGTTGTTTTTGTATTTGTTTTTGCTGCTGTTGTATTTTTGTTACTGCTGTAGTTTTTGCTGTTATTAGATGAATTCTGGTTTGTGTGATATTTCTGGCTTGCTTTTGAATTCTCTGTTGTTACCTGCACGCTGCTGTCTGCTTCACTGTCTCCTGTTTCGTAATCAATCTTCACTCCATCCTGTACATTATATACAAAAACATTAAACTTGATATCTTCGCCCTTATCTTCCACAGACATCGCTTCCATCTGTACCCCTTTGGCTACCAGGTCATCTCCGTCAAAGACTGGTGTAACTCTGTATAATACATGATTGCCTGTCTCACGGACATAGTCACCGACCATCTCTTCATATGGTAACATTCCATCCACGTTAAAAGATCTTGTTCCTGTGATCAGGTTCTTGTTATTGGCATTCTCACCGGTCAGCTGGTAAGCGATCAAATGACAACGGTTATATAGATATTTCCCATCAACGTTATTGTATTTTGCTGTATGCCATCCGGTTGGTTTTACCATGCCGATCGCTCCGCGTTTTCCTTTTGGCATGATATCTTTTCCAACACACGCTTCCGCCACCTGACATCTTCCTTCAGAGTCAAGTCTGCTGTAAGACTCGTAGGATTTTGTTGTCAGATCTTTGGATGTAAAATCTGGATCATTATTGTCAACAGCAACCGTCATATTCCCTGAAAAATCCGGAATATTGTCAGATGATACAGATTGGGTGGAAGAATTTGTACTTCCTTTGCTGCTTTGTTCACTCTGTGCGTTTTCGCCATTACTGCTATTGCCTGTACTCTGGCATCCTGCCAATGATACCGCCATCATTCCTGCGATCAGCAGGGCATATAATTTCTTTGTTACTCTCATCATCAACTATTTCTCCTCTTGTTATATTCTTTTCTGATCTAGCTTATTATTGGGGAAGATAGATCTGTTTTGTGATCTCGTGAGTGGAACCTTGAATCTGTTCTTCTTCTGCAAGTTTCCATTCCTCAAGATCCACATCCAGTACCTGATCAGATGGATAGACTTTATTCCAACGGAAAATGACAATCTCTTCGATCTGATCTATGACTGATTTTAATGGAAGATTCTCTACAATACAAGTCTCCCCTTTTCCTGCCTTTTGTAAGAAATCTTCACAAACAACTGGAGCGTTGATCTCTTCATACAGCTTCTCTGTATATGCATTCATATAGACTTTCTCCCCTTTGGTCATCTCCGCAATATACTCTCGCAAGCCTCGATCCTGACTCTGCCTTCGATTATTAAACATCATACCGTTGTTGTTGTCTAAGCATAGAATTATTATCATTCTTTCTATCCTCCAATCGTACTTATGTTCTATTTATGTATTATATCTCGTGCGAGAGGATATTGCAATAAAAGAAGCTCTGAATTTCTCCAAAGCCTCTTCTTACTTTTCATTCTTTTTTGTATTCTAACACTTTTTTCAATATATTCTTCGCACTGTCCTTTATTTGCGGTAATCCCTGTAATGCAGTGTTTTGTAAGTGTGGCTGCTGCCTCTTTTAAGGTATCGATGGATTCAAATAAATGATGGAATAAGACAGGTTCAAATGCATTTAGTTCTAACTGCCCGGCTTCCGCCGCCATCGTGATCGTATAGTCATATCCAATGATCAGGTATGCAACCCATCTGCCGTTGCTGAGCATTCTGACTGATCTCTGCAAACGCTATGATCCTTCCTCTTGTGTCATAACTATATTCTGTATAACGGTATGCCATCTCTGTTCCAGCGGACACTCTGTGATCTGTCATCTCTGACAGCTGGCCTTTATCATCATAATGATACCGGCTGGTCAGTGTTTTTGTTCCTTCTTTGTCATAAGACTGTGTTTTTGTAACCAGATTCCGGCTGTTACATTCATAGGTCTTTTTCGCCCCATTGGCATAGACTTCTGAGAGCTTATTTCCACGGTCATCATAGGTATAAGGTATAGGATATCTGATCTCCATTACCATCGGTTTTTGCTGTCTCATTTCCCTTTGTGTCATACTTTGTTTTCTGTAAGATGGAACTGTTTCCCACCTTTACTGTGGCATCAGAAGTCCCTGTGTGATCTCTGGATTCTGGATCGCAGCTGTCTGTTTTTATAGCATTCTCCCCTTATGCTTGGATTGTAACATTTCACCATTTTACAGGCAATCAGATTTAGTTTTTTCGTCATTTAATACAAAAAACTTTTTTATTTTTGTGAAATATTCTGGTTGACTTTTTAATAAGTATACCTATTTAATATATTGTTCCATTACTATACAAAAAAAGAACCCTGATAACTAAATTACCAAGGTCCTTTCCATATTTCCGTAAGAAACTAAATCATATAATCTTAGCTTCTTGCTCTTTCTTCTAATAAAGCTTTAACTTCTGCTTCTGTTTCTAACTGCATTACTTCATCTACTAATGCTTTACATTCATCCATTGTCCACAGAGACATTACTTTTCTTGTAGCAAGGATTGCTGTAGCACTTACTGAGAATTCGTTTAATCCGAATCCTAATAATACTGGTACTAATAATGGATCGCTTGCTGCTTCTCCACACATACCTGCCATGATGTCTTCTTTGTTTGCAGCTGAGATGATATTTCTGATAGAACGAAGTACAGCTGGATTGTATGCAGAGTACAGATATGCAACATCTGGGTTACCTCTGTCGGCTGCCATTGTGTATCCAGTTAAATCGTTTGTACCGATACTGAAGAAGTCTGCTTCTTTTGCAAGAATGTCAGCAATTAAACTTGCTGCTGCAGTTTCCATCATGACACCAACCTGGATGTCTTTGTCGTATGCGATACCTTCTGCATCTAATTCCTGTTTCAGTTCTTCGATGATTGCTTTAACAGCACGAAGCTCGTCTACACATGTTACCAATGGAACCATGATACGAACTTTACCGAAAGCACTGGCACGTAATAATGCACGAAGCTGTGGTTTGTAAATATCTTCTTTTCTCTGTAAGCAGAAACGTACTGCTCTGAATCCTAAGAATGGATTCTCTTCTGTTGGAAGTCCAAGATATGGAAGTGCTTTATCCCCACCGATATCCAGTGTACGGATGATCACTGGTTTACCGTCAAGAGTTTCAGCTACTTTCTTGTATGCTTCAAACTGAGCTTCTTCTGATGGAATCGCATCGCTTTCCATGAATAAGAATTCAGATCTGAATAATCCAACACCTTCTCCATCACGCTCTAAGACACCTTCTGCTTCGTCTGGTCCACCGATGTTAGCAACCAGTTCCACAACGTGTCCGTCTGCTGTCTGGGATTTCTGTCCAACAAACTTCTGAAGGGCAGCTTTCTCTTCTAAGAATTTTGCTTTCTTAGCTTTATATTCTTCTACAACAGATGCTTCAGGATTGATGAATGCTTCTCCTGTTGATCCGTCAAGAACAACTTCATCTCCATCATTAACGATAGAAACGATGTTTTCGATACTAAGAACTGCTGGAATTTCCATAGATCTGCAGATGATCGCAGAGTGAGATGTCTTACCACCGATCTCTGTTAATACACCCTGAACATTTGCAGGATTGATTCCTGCTGTCATAGATGGTGTTAAATCTTCTGCTACTAAGATTGTTCCTTCTGGAACTGCACTGATATCTACTTCTTCAATTCCAAGTAAGATCTTAATTAAACGAGTTTTGATGTCGCCTAAGTCAGATGCTCTCTGCTGAGTCAGTTCATCATCTGCCATAGCGAAGATCTGTGCGAAGAAATCGCAAGCTTCTTCTACAGCAGCTTCTGCATTGATCTTCTCTCCATCGATCTTAGCTTCGATCTGTTCTGAGATCGCTGGATCCTGGATCATCATGATATGACCTTCTAAGATCTCTGCTTCCTGCTCACCAGCAGTTACTTTCATGGATTCAACCATCTTCTGAGTCTTCTCAATGAAAACTTCAATTGCATCGCTTAAACGTTTTTTCTCTGCTTCTGTATCTTCGATAGACTGTTTTGTGTAATTAAGTTCTTCTTCCTTAATCTTAACAATCTTACCAATACCGATACCAGCAGATGCTCCTATACCTTTATACATGTTGCCACCCGTCCTTTATCAAATTATATGTTACACCCATTATGAGCAGTGACTATTCACCTAATCCAGATTCGATCAGTTCTGTTGCGTGTGCAAGAGCTGCTTCTTCGTCTGGACCTTCACATACTAATTCGATTTCAGAACCACATTTGATACATGCTCCAATGATATTTAATAAGCTTTTAGCGTTGATCTTTTTATCTTCGAATACAATAGTTACGTCAGATTCGAATTTAGTTACGGCTTTCGCTAAAACTCCAGCTGGTCTCATGTGTAATCCCTGTTCGTTTTCAATGACAAATTTCTTTGATACCATAATTGTTTCTCCTTCTCACATATAAAATAATTTTAATTTATCTGGATCTTTAACTGGCTTATCTTTGTACTCATCTAAGTGCAATTCCTTAAAAAAGCATAAAAAAAGACCTACTTTAACAAATGTTCACACTTATTAAATAGGTCTTGCCTGCCTCACCAGTCACAATCCAAAATTCGATAATATTATAATATCAAATTTTGCCTTATAAGTCAACCTGGTTTTATGACTGATGCCCCATTTCTAAGATCAGTCTTTTGACATAAATGATCAGATACATCTTCTCATCTGCTGAGAGTTTGCAGTTGTAATGTTGCTCGATATGTTCCACGATCTTCTGACTGCACACGTAAGCTTCTGGATACTTCTTCTGATTGCGTTCATAAAATTCAACATCATCTTCTTCGTCTTCTATCGGGCGTTTCTTTGATAAGATTTCCGTCTCAAGATATTGTAAATGTGTTGCAAATCTCTGATATGCTGGATGTTCCGTATCTAGCACGATTTCATAAAACTCCTGAATGATCGCCATGACTTCCTGTACAAAAGATGATTTACCGCTAAGGTCCAAGGTAAAAATCTTCTCAATCTTCGTCTTATCTAATTCGTCCCCTGTTTTCTTGCGAAATCCAATTCCTTTTCCCATCAAAATAACTTCTTTTCCGTTTGAATCAAATGTACTGACCACGTTATTGTTGATTACTTTCTGTATAATCACTTTCTCGCCTCCTAGATACTTCCAAGAATCTCTTTTGGAATGTATGCTTCTACGTAAATCCCATCATCTCTGTATTCTTCTTTCAAAAGCTGTCCATGACTTCGGATCAGCTGGATCTTTCCTGCTTCCTGGTAGCCATACAACTTTTCTAAATATAATTTCTGTTTTTGCAATATTTTCTCAATCTGCTCTAACAACTGATCGGTTCCTTCGCCATTTTTCCCGGAAATCCTTACCACTGCTTCTGCATTTGGATCTTTTAAGATCTCATCACCATTTAACAGATCGATCTTATTGAATGCTGTAATGATCGGTGATTCGTTAGCTCCTAACTGCTTTAATGTATCATAGACTGCTTCCATCTGTTTCTCTTTCTGCGGATTGGATGCATCAACTACGTGCAGGATCAGATCACTGTATTTGGCTTCTTCTAATGTACTTTTAAATGCTTCGACCAGATGATGTGGAAGTTTGCGGATAAAACCGACCGTATCCGTCATAAGAATTGTCTGCCCGCCGCTTAGATCTAAACTCTTTGTCGTCGGATCAAGGGTTGCAAACAACTGATCTTCTTCATAAACTCCTGCATTGGTAAAATGGTTTAATAGTGTCGACTTTCCTGCATTGGTATATCCAACGATACAAACCACTGGCAGGTGATTCTTCTGGCGTTGTTTTCTCTGGACTTCTCTGTGCTTTACAACATCTCTTAACTCTGCTTTTAATCTGGAGATTCTTGTACGGATCAGTCTTCGGTCCATCTCCAGTTTCTTCTCTCCCGGACCCCTGGTTCCGATTCCTCCACCTAATCTTGATAAGGCTCTTCCTTGTCCGGTAAGTTTGGATGCTCTGTATTTTAACTGGGCAAGTTCCACCTGGATCTTACCTTCTCTTGTAAATGCTCTCTTCGCAAAAATATCAAGAATGATCAGTGTTCGATCCATCACTTTGGTATCTAATGCTTCTTCTAAATTGCTGATCTGTGCTGGTGATAATTCATCATCACAGACGATCCCTGTCGCATCAGTTCCGTATAACAAAGCATTGACTTCATCGATCTTACCTTTTCCGATATAAGTTCCTGGATGTGGTGTTTCTCTTACCTGGATCACCCTTGCTGCAACCTCGGCTCCTGCTGTTTTGACCAGTTCTTCTAACTCATCCAGAGATTCTTCTGCTTCTGTTGTGTCTTGATCAGCAACCGCGACCAAGATCACTTTCTCTAAGATTTCTTTTTTGATTTCTTCCATAATATATATTCCTGTATCTATTTTCCTAATTTCCCTAATATCTGTTGGACTGCCATGTCAAATGCTTGCTTCTTCGCTGAATCCCTGCCCATTGTCTGATTCATCATTTGACTTTTTTCAATTCTTTCCTGATTCTCTTTATAATATTTGATCAGGTCCATTCCTATATATTCTTCACATGACCGACAGCTATTCTCCATCTCCTCTTGCGTAACTTCCCATGCATCTACAACTCTGTGATCATCCTTGCTGACTGCCAACATTAATGTTACGGGTTCCGTAAATGCATTCGTCTGCGCATAACCCATAGAGATCTCTGATCCTCTCCCATATTGTCCTTTAAATACTTTGTATACTTCGGATGTGTATCTTGACCGTTGATTTTGTTTATAAGAATAACAAATAAATACTATTATACAAAATACAATTCCGATTCCTACGGCCAGAATTAACATTTCATTCTTGTATGATGTTTTTATAGAAACGAAAACATCATATTTCCTTTCTTTTTAATTTGTGATGCTAAGAATCATTATACAACGATTCTTTTTTGGTAGCAACCAGAAAGAAACCTGCTTTGCCATACTTTCTTATATCATAGAGAGTTCCATCGGAATTTCCTGCTATATTATATTAAAAAAAGATATCAGCTGATCCTAAAACCAGCTGATATCTTTATCTTCTATCAGAAATTATTCTATAAAAGCTAAGCAGCGTACCACGTCCATAGGAGCAACTGCACCGCATGGGCGTGGGTAAATGCGTCCTGACGGAGCCAGACTTTATTTTATTCCTTGATTTTTGATATATTGTTGGATAACTTTCAGACTGTTTTCACTCACGGATGAGATAAAATAACTGTCTGACCAGAAGCAAGGCTTCCAGTAATACTTCTTTAAAGTCGTATCTCCATACAGCTTTCTTGCTCTTCTGGCAGTTTGTGTCTTTAGGACATTGGCAAGTTCTGCCGGAGATGTCATGGTATCTGCTTCCAGAAGTAAAAAACAACTGTACCTGTGGATATAATAATCTGTATTATCTTTCTTTCGCATGGTGTATCTCCTTTACAGCAGAACATATGTTTGGTATAATCATATTATAAAAATACAATGTTTTCAAGACATTAGAAAGGATATGATCATATGGCATTTTCCGTAACACAACGGGTGATCTCATCCGAAGATATGATCTACAGTTATTGTGATGACTTCTGCAGAAAAGCGAAGTTATTATATAATGCTGCTCTTTTTCGTATCCGTAACATCTTTACTGGATATGAAAAAGAACATCGGACAGACAATGAGGAAGATGTCTTTTGTGAGGTTCATGCATTACAAGATGTTCATCCTCAGATCCATGTCCGAAAAGTGATCTCTTACAACCATCTGGAGAAGCTGATGCGTGTCACGGAAAATCCGGATTTCTTTATCGGACTGCCGATGCAGACAGCACAGGCGATGGCAAAGCAGGCTGTCACAGATTTCAAAAACTGGCTGGCTTCTTTAAGAGAATATAAAAAACATCCGGAAAAATTTTTAGGCAGACCGAAGATGCCCCACTATAAAAAACAAGATCTTGCAACAGTGATCATCACCAATCAGGATGCTGTTTTATATCCGTCAGAAACTGGAGTATCCTTAAAACTGCCGATCATAAAGAAACGTCTGAGTTTTTCTAATATTTCTGAACATGCTTTCTTAAAAGAAGTCCGGATCAAACCTTATCATGGAAGATTTCTGTTCTGTCTGACATTTGAAGAACCAGAGCCGGTGATCGAAACTTCCATGCCTTATACCTGTGCCATTGACTTCGGGATCGACAACTTCGCAGCTATCGTATGTGATGATGGTTCATCTGCAATCTACAAGGGCGGAGCTGTCTTATCCGATACTCAGTGGTTCCATAAACAAAAGGCAAAGTACGTTTCCATCCTGACAAAAGGATATAAAAACCAACATGTAGCATCAAAGAGATCATCTGATCTCTCTTATCGTCATGCAAACTTTGTAAAGGATCAGTGTCATAAGATCAGCCGGAGTATCATTGATTTCTGTGTAGATCATCAGGCAGGGACTTTGATCTTTGGTGTGAATCCGTTATGGAAACAGAATTCCAGGATTGGAAAAATCAACAATCAGAAGTTCGTCTCCATGCCGATCGCTCTTCTACGAGCTATGATCACATATAAAGCATTGAATGCAGGGATCAAGATCATTGAACAGGAAGAAAGTTATACTTCCAAAGCAGATATCACAACAAAAGACTATATTCCTACCTATGGTGTGGATGATAAAGATGCACAGTTTTCCGGGCTTCGTATCAAACGAGGTCTGTATCGTTGTGCAGATGGAACGATCCTGAATGCTGACTGTCATGCAGCAGCGAACATCATGAGAAAAGCAGTTCCGGATATTTGGGATCGAACAACAGACTTTTCTTTTCTGGCAAGTCCAAAAGTGTATGGATTCCACGAACTGAACCCTAAAAGTATTCCCGTCAAAGGGATAGCGGCATAAGTGAATATGCCCTGATCGGTACGAACAGCCAGAATCTTCTGGTCAGAGATGAGTAATTGTTACGACTGTCAGAAGCCTCTTCCATAGGAACTACTGTACCGCATGGGAGCGGTAATTCACCCTCTTGTCTTACCACCCGCAACGTTGACCGTCACACCATGTACGTAAGCAGATCTCTTGCTTGCAAGATATACACACAGATCTGCAACTTCAGAAAGCTTTCCAGAACGTCCTAGTGGAATTGTGGATGTTTTGGAATATCCTGCTCTTAACTGTTCCACTGTGATCCCTCTTGTATAAGCCAGAGCTGTTTCATACCCGATCGTACGAAGTCCTGTAGCTTCCATGATCCCAGGTGCTACTCCAACAACGCGGACTCCCTGTTTTCCTAATTCTTTTGCCCATGATCTTGTTAAAGAGTTTACTGCATTCTTTGTAGCTGCGTAAACACTCTGTCCTTCGGATCCTTCCAGACCACTTTCAGAAGACATGTTGATAATGACACCTTCACCTTTTTCAACCAAGATCCTTCCAACTGCCTGTGCGCAGAAGAAAACACCTTTTAGATTTACATTGCATACTTTATCCCATACTGCCTCATCTAATTCGTATTGTCCTTTTGGATCCTTTGGATCAACTAACAGACGTGGAATATTGATTCCTGCATTATTCACCAGTACATCAATTGTTCCGAATGTTTCTATTGTTTTTGCTACCATAGCTTCAACATCAGAAACTTTTGTTACATCTGTTCTTACATATAATAACTGACCTTCTTTTGCATCCATCTCTGGTGCATTCTCTGCCATATCAGAAATAACTACATTCGCCCCTATATTCAAAAACTCCTGTGCAACTGCCTTCCCGATTCCGGATGCTGCTCCTGTGACGATGACTGTCTTCCCTTCTAATTCTAACCAATCGTTATTCATTGTATAATCTCCTTTTTATATTTATTAATATAATTACAAATTTCAAAAAAGGAACACCTGGATGATGCTCCTTCTTATTATAATATTTCAGTTTCCACTGATTTCTTATAATTTCTCTTCCGCAACAGATTGTTCGTGTTCTGCCACATTCTCAAATGAATCCCATTTTGTTGAGAATAGTAACAAGAACAGGGTATCGATCACTGACATCGCTGCCATTCTTGTGAAACTAACCTGGTCATGGAAAATGTGTTCTCTTGTTGCCGTCAGCAACACATGATCACACAACTCTGCAAGTGGTGATTTGGATTGATTGGTGATCGCAATCGTTGTTACACCATTATCTTTCACGATCTCTACCATCTTCACAAGCCTTTTGGATGCCCCAGAGGCGGAAATCGCAAAAAATACATCACCTTTTTTTAAAGTTCTGGAAAATGCTTCCTGACTCTCCCAGATTGTTGAACTGACTGCTTTCAATCCTAACTGATTGAACTTGTAAGATCCATCCAGTGCGATCGGAATCGTATCTCCCATCGCAGCGAATTCGATCAGATTGGCATGTATGATCAGATCCACGATCTCTCTTAATTCTTCTGGATTAAAATTATGAAACGTTGCTTTGATCTCTTCTACTTTACTGATCATGATATTATTGAGTGATTTGTCCATCTGATCGATATCGATCTCGTTCGATATCACCTGTTCTTCCTGCTGCCGTTGTTCTCCGGCCAGCTTTATCTTCAACTGATGAAATCCCTTACATCCGATCTTCTTACAAAAACGGATGATCGTTGCCTGGCTTGCATCACAGTGAGATGCAAGTTCTGATACAGACATCTCGATCGCTTCGGATGGATGACTGATCAGATAATCGGCTACTTTCTTCTCTGCATCATATAAACTATCATATGTTGAAAAAATCTGGTCTCTAACTAAGATATCACTACTCATACTACTCCCTTCTAAATCTCAGGAGCATTCTGTATGAAATACCTTTCTGCCTCACCGCTCCATAAATTACCATTGCGTTCTACGATTGATTTTAATTCTCTGATATACTTATCATCACTGTTTTCATCGAATTTGTCAACCTCTGTTAATGGAAATTTTTTGTGCGTATAGACAATTTTTTTACTTCCTTCAAGTTCTGGTAACGCCTTTGTTGTTTCAACCGCATGGTCAAGCCCTAATATATGTGTTGCAATCTTTGCAACATTGACTGTCTTGTTCTCGATCAGTTCAATGGATTGTTTCATATCTTCTGTATTTCCACCACTTGTTCCCACAAAATGTGTAGAATTATAATGAATATTATAGAAGTTTACTCTGGATGAAAATTCTTGATCGGCAGGTCCTGAGAAGAAATTCAAACATCCATCGAATGCTAACATTTTAACTCCGTATGTTACCATTTCTTCATTTGGCGCAAAGATAAAGACATCATCAAATCCTTTTTCTGAATATTTACGTAGCTCTTTATTGACATCTGCTATATCTCTTGTATTGACATATACAAGATCTACACCATTCTTCTTTGCTTCTTCTACTGTGTATAATTTTGCTGCCATATCAATCTTCTTCTGCGTTCTTCCTGTGACAACCAATGTCTTTGGTTTCTTTGGTCCATGGATCGCAAAGTCGATCGCTAAAAATCCCATTGGTCCTGTTGCACCGAGAAGTGCGATCGCTCCATCTTCTTTAATTCCCATCACATGTTCATATGAATACATTTTCTTCATATGATACTGTGCATTAAATGCACCTACGACACATGACAGTGGTTCAACGAGAGATCCTTCAAAGAAGGAATCTCCGTTGTATTTTAATAGTGAACCATTTTCCATAACCTGATCAGAAAAGATGATCGTTGTGGCATCTCCTCCCATATGATGGAAAGAATATCCTGGGGCATAGCCTCTGATATCTCCAATGTTAGGCTGAATAACAAATTTGTCACCTTCCTGATACTGATCTTTCCATTTTTTACCGACCTTTTTGATCGTTCCACAAAATTCGTGTCCTAAAATGATCGGATTTTCACTGATATCATCTGGTACTTTTTTGTGTTTTTGTGCCTGGGTGATCGCTTTGTAACTGGACATACACAAACTGTCTGTTACAACCTCTGCCATAATTTCATCATCTTGCATCTCTGGCAGTTCAAATTCATCCAGTCTTAAATCCATTTCTCCGTAAAGTCTTACTGCCTTTGTTTTCATAACTTTCCCCCTAACAGATTACGCTAAAATTCCTAATCCATATCCAACAATACCTACTGCAAATAAGATAAAGATAATTGCCAACATTCCATGGGCTGATACAATTAACTTCATTGTTCTCTCTCCTTTAACACAAAATTTATTTTTTTACTTTTGTTTTGTGTGAAATTTTATTTTGTAACTTGATTATAGTCATAAACTCTAATTTCGTCAATTAATTTTTCGCAAAATTTTATTTTTTGTATAAAGTCATGATTTTTGCTTTCTATCTTTATGCATTTTGCACAATTTTTAATTGATCTTTTCTGTTTCTGCACAAAAAAAGAAGGACTTTCGTCCTTCTTAACTCTTATTATGAAATTGCCACGAAATTATCGTGTCTCCAAAAATGTCAGCTCTTTCTTGCCATTCGCATCCTTTGGATATGCTTTTACATAAGCTTTTGCATAACGATATGCTGTATCGAAATCAAACATGGATTCATACGCACTGATCCTTGCGAATAAAACTTCCTTCTTATTCTCAAGATTCTTCTGTTTTAATGCTGTCTCGATCACTTTTAGCCCTTGTGTATACTTCTCCTGCTTTGCCAGCACCGCATATTTTGTACAATAGATCTCTCCTTCGTCTGGATGCTCTTTTATTCCCTGATCACATACATCTATTGCTTTGTTTAGCTTCTTCTGCTGGGCAAGGCAATATGCTTTCAAAGAATATGCCCGGCTTTCTCCATGATCGATCAGCTGATCATAAATCTCTATGGCTTTCCCATACTCTCCCATCTGGTAAAGAGCCTCTCCTTCATAGAATAAAACATCTTTCTTTTGTTTTGTGAAAATGAGAGTGAATTTCCCTGCTGCATGGTCAAATTGTTCGTATGCTTTCTGATATTCTTTCTTATCAAGATATGTAATTCCTTCACTTGCTGTCATTCTTTGGCTGATATATCCAAATCCGCAAAAAGCAGCCAGCGCGATCAGGACAACTATAACTGCTGTAATGATTCCTTTTCCTTTACTGTTCATAATCTTTCTCCTGCTTTGCATTTTTAATTCTTCTGCCTCTTAGTATAACAAATTCTCTTTTCGCATACAAGCTAAGCCTTCCTATATCTTTCTTCCCTTATTTTGTAATATAGAATCCAGAACTCTTTCGCTGTGTGATATTTCCACATTTATCGATAAATCTTGCGTAGATACTCACTTTTTTGTTCTTCTTTTTGTAGGTTATCTTATTCGCCGTTTTCCATCGATATTTGGATGCTTTTTTGCCTTTTGGCACGATCTTATATTGTGTCTTTGATTTCCCGCTGATTCCATAGGATGCTGAAAATACAAATTTGGCTGACTTTTTGATTTTTTTATTGTAAGACGTTTTTGTTGACGTTTTTAACGTCTTGATCCCTGATCTGTTAACCTTGATCTTCGTCTTTGTTGGTGCTTTTTTATCTACCGCAATTCCTGGAAGCTGCATCTCATCTATCCCTGCATCTGTGACAAACCTCACATAGACTCTGCCTATCATACCATCTTTAATCGTTAATGTTGTACCGTTTTTGTATGGCACGCTTCCTTTGGAAGCTCCTTTTTTCACAAATTTGTACTGAATCTGTTTTAGATTTGTGAAGCTTTTTTCCTGTGCTGAAATCCTGATCTTGATGTTTTTTCTCTCATAATGCTGATATGCTGCAGAGGCTTCCGAACGAAGTGGTGTCATTTTCTTCTTTGTATTTGCCTGCACTGTAACTTTCTGCATCAATGGGGTACGCTTCTGTTTCACTACATAGCCCGCATGACTTGGTACATTGCCGCCTTTTTGTGCTGACACACTTAGATTCTTACCATCAGACGATACTACGATTGTTCCTTTATCTGATGTCTGATAAACATCCATTCCTGACAGATCACGAAGTACATTGCTCTCTGGTGTCTGGTTTACATTTTTATATCCATTACTGATGATCGCAATACTTGCACCTGTTCGATCGATCAGATACTTATGATCCGAATCGTATACATAACGACCTTTCGGTTTATCCTGCAAACGAACATCCTGATATCCATGATGTGGCTGCTTTAATACCTGTGCACTTAAATCGTAACCTCTGGCTGCAATCTTTTTGATCGTTTCCTGCTGTGCATCGCCTGTCATTAAAAATGAATTACTACCATAAACGATCCTCGTCACTATTGAATATTTATTTACCTGTCTTGTATTTAAATTGGGGGCATCCTGTGCTCTTCCATACCTATAGGTATTGTCTAACGGACCATAAAAAGTCATTACCGCTTCCCCTAATTTTATGGATGTTCCGGCCTGTGGCACAACATATTGGATATGCAATGATGCGTCTTTGTATGAATTCCTCTTCTCTAGTTTCTTCTTGAATGTCTGATACGTCTGTGTATCAAATGCTGTCCATCTAGCTGTTTCTTCTGTTTGCTTTTCTTTATCTTCGCTGCTTTCCAGATATTCAAACTCTAATGGATTTCCATAAATCGTATCGATCGTAATATTCTTATCTTCTAGTATCTTTTTCATTCCACCGATATGATCTCCATGTGGATGAGTAAGAACAACAAATTCCAGATGCTTTACTCCATGATCCAGCAAATACTGGTGCACACGGTCTGATACATCAATCGTATCGTGATCTGTTGTCTCGTAAGAATAAGCCCCTGAATCAATCAGGGCATACTTCGCGTTTTCTCCTTCTCCATATTGAAGCAAAGCTCCATCGGCGGCTCCTACGTCAATAAAATGAATCTTAAATGTCTGTGCTGCATTAACTTTGATCGTTTGATCTCCCGATACGTGCAAAACAGTGATGCCTGTAAGCATCACTGTCAGCAGTACCGCTATGATCTTCTTTGTAAAATATTTCATACTTCCATCCTAGCGTTTTCTTTGTTATTTCTTAGTTACGTAAAATCCGTTTGTCTTCTTTGTTGTGATATTTCCTGATTTATCAATATATCTTACATATAAACGAACTTTTTTATTTCTTGTCTTATAAGTTACACTATTTGCTGTTTTCCATTTGTACTTGGAAGCTTTTTTTCCTCTTGGTACAAACTTATACTGTGTCATGGATTTTCCACTGGTTCCATAATTTGCACTAAATGTAAATTTGACAGACTTCTTGATCCGTTTACTGTAAGTATTCTTCGAAGATGTTGACCGTGTTTTGATTCCTGACTTATTCGCTTTGATCTTCGCACTGGTTGGTGCTTTCGTATCAACTGTAAATCCAGGAAGTTTGATCTCTGTTGATCCTAATGGTGTATTATATCTTACATAAAATCTTCCACAATTTCCATTTTTGACTGTATAGGAACTTCCTGTCTTATATGCTATGGTTTTATTATTCACACCTTTTGGCACATACTTATATTCAATGCTTGTCAACTTTGTAAATCCTTGAGCTACTCCTGAAAATCTTACAGTGATATTCTTCTTTTCATAACGATCATAAGTATTCGCAGCATCCACACTCGTTGCTGTCAATGGCTTTGTTGTGTTTGCTGTGATATTCATGGATTTCATCACTGGAGATGATGTTTCATCATCACTTTCTTTTCCTTTGACACTTGGCTGGTTATTTCCTTTCTCTGTCTGGATAGATAACTGTGAGCCATCGGATGTTACAATGATCGTTCCACGGTCTCCTGTCTCATAGACGTCTAGTTTTGATAAGTCGCTTAAAACTTTTGTATATGGAACACCACCTGTATTCATATATCCATTACTAATGATCGCAATACTAGCCTGTGATGCATCGATCACTGTTTTATGATCAGAATACTGGTAGCCATTGGCTATTTCTTCCTTTGTGACATCCTGAAATCCATGATGTGGCTCCTTGAGCACCTGTGCTGTCAGATCATATCCCTTCGCGATGATCTTCTCGATCGTTTCTTTCTGAGCATCTCCAGTCATTAAGAAAGAGTTGCTTCCGTAAACGATCTTTGTAACGATAGAATATTTATTTTGCTGTCTTGTATTCAAATCAACTACACGTCCATACTGATAGTCATTCTCCAATGGTCCGTAGAATGTCATCTTTGCTTCTCCAAAGTTGATCGTTTCGCCAGCTGTTGGTACTACATAATCTACTTTTAGATTTTCTTTCTCTGTTTCGTCTTCTGCCTCTTCAGCAAGTTTCTTTCTTGCTTCTAATGCAGCTTTGAAATTCTTATATGTATCTTTATCAAATTCTGTCCATCTTGCAGTCTCAGCTGTCTGTTCCTCCTTATTATCACTGGATTTCAAATACTGAAAATTCAGATCATTCCCATAAATCTTATCAATCTTGATCGTTGTATCAGAAAGAATCTTCTCCATACCTCCAATATGATCCTGATGAGGATGTGTCAGAAGTATAAATTCCAGATGTTTTACTCCCATCTTATTTAAATATTCATAGACTGGTGTCTTTGTTGTATCAATCGTCGTATCCTTTGTATTATGATACTGGTTTGCTCCTGTATCGATCAATGCATACTTTGCTTCTGTTCCTTCTCCATACTGTAATAATGCAGCATCTGCACATCCAACATCAATAAAATGAATCTTAAATGTCTGTGCCGCTTTTGCCGTATGCATTCCATGCCCGGTTACAACTGTTGTGCAGACCAATATCCATGCCAGAAAGCACACTGCAAGTTTCCTTATAATGTTCCTCATTTGTTACTCCCTTTCTTTGTTTTTCATCTTTATTCTTGATATTTCTTTTTTACAATCGAATTTTAACATATTCTTAATATTTTTGCAATTTTTTTGAAATATTTTATCATTTCTTTTTACATGAATAAAGGAAGAGTTCCTCCTTTTGGAACTCTTCCTCTTAACTTATCATATTCAATACTATATTTCAAGACTCTATATAAGACTATCTGATCTTATCTAAGTGCCAGATATCATCGACATATTCCTGAATTGTACGGTCAGATGAGAACTTGCCACATCCTGCTGTATTGGTCATCGCCATCTTAGCCCATCCTTTTGTATCTCTATATGCTTCTTCTACTTTCTTCTGAGCTTCTGCATATGAACGGAAGTCTTTTAAGATGAAGTACATATCTGCCTGACTTCCTGTATCACCAAATAACAGACTCTGGTACAGATCTTTGTAAAGTTCTGGATCACCATTTGCATATGTTCCATCTACCAACTGATCTAAGACTTCATGGATGTCTTTATCATTCTGGTAAATCTCATATGGATGATATCCACCGTTATTCTCATAATTGATAACTTCTTCTGAGCTCATACCGAAGATAAATGCATTCTCAGCTCCAACTTCATCAACGATCTCTACATTCGCTCCATCCATTGTTCCAAGTGTTGGTGCACCATTTAACATGAACTTCATGTTACCTGTTCCTGATGCTTCTTTGGATGCTGTTGAAATCTGTTCGCTGACATCTGCTGCCGCAAAGATCCATTCTGCATTGGATACACGATAATCTTCAATAAATACAACTTTTAACTTACCTTTGATGGATGCGTCATTATTTACTTTATCAGCTACAGAGTTGATTAGTTTGATCGTCTGTTTTGCACGAAGATATCCAGCTGCTGCCTTGGCACCAAAAATAAATGTTCTTGGGTAGAACTTCATATTTGGATTCTTCTTTAACTGATTATACAGATACATTACATGTAAAATATTCATCAGCTGACGTTTGTATTCATGAAGTCGTTTTACCTGTACATCAAAGATGGATGTTGGATCAACTTCTACGCCATTGTGTTCTAAGATATATTTTGCAAGACGTTTTTTATTCTGCAGTTTGATATCCATAAATTCTTTCTGAGCTTTTGGATCATCCACATATTTCTTCAGTCCTGACATTAAAGAAAGGTCTGTTGCCCATGTGTCTGTTCCAAGTTTCTTTGTTACCCAATCTGCAAGTAATGGGTTTCCATGCATTAAGAAACGTCTCTGTGTGATTCCATTTGTCTTGTTGTTGAATTTCTCTGGCATCATCTGATAGAAATCTTTTAATTCCTGATTCTTTAAGATTTCTGTATGAAGTTTTGCAACACCATTGACAGAATATCCTGCTGCAATCGCCATATGTGCCATACGTACCTGTCCATCCCAAAGGATCGCCATCTTCTTGACTTTCTCTTCGTTTCCTGGATACATCTCACGGATCTTGTTTACGAAACGACGGTCAATCTCTTCTACGATCTGGTATACTCTAGGAAGTAATTTTGAGAATAAGTCGATTGGCCATTTCTCTAACGCTTCTGCCATGATCGTATGATTTGTGTATGCACAAGTCTTTGTTGTAACTTCCCATGCTTCATCCCATCCAAGACCTTCTTCATCCATTAAGATCCTCATCAGTTCTGCAACAGATACTGTTGGATGAGTATCGTTCATCTGGATCGTCATTTTCTCATAAAGTTTTGTAATGTCATCGTGGTTTTTCTTATATTTGGCTACTGCTGCCTGTAAACTTGCAGATACAAAGAAATACTGCTGTTTTAAACGAAGCTCTTTTCCTTCGTAGTGATTATCGTTTGGATATAATACTTCTACGATGTTCTTTGCAAGGTTCTTCTGTTCTACTGCTTTGTCATATTCACCTTTATCAAAAGAATCCAGCTGGAAGTCAGTGATCGCTTCTGCATCCCAGATCCTTAATGTATTAACGATATGATTTCCATATCCTACGATCGGATAGTCAAATGGGACTGCCATAACTGACTGATAGTTCTCCTGAATAAAGTTGGTTCTTCCAGTTGCTTCATCATATTCTGTACGGATATTTCCACCGAAACGTACTTCTTTGGCATATTCTGGACGTTTTAATTCAAATGGATTTCCATTCTTTAACCATTCATCTGGTACTTCTATCTGATATCCGTCTTTGATCTTCTGCTTGAACATTCCATATTGATAGCGGATTCCACATCCATAGGCTGCATATCCAAGTGTTGCCAATGAATCAAGGAAACATGCTGCTAATCTTCCAAGACCACCATTACCAAGTGCTGGGTCTGGTTCCTGGTCTTCAACGGCATTCAGATCTACGCCTAATTCATCAAGTGCTTCTTTCACTTCTCCATACATACTCATATTAATGAGGTTATTTCCAAGTGCTCTTCCCATCAGGAATTCCATGGACATATAATATAAAATCTTTGGGTCTTTCTCTTCGTAGGTCTTCTGAGTATCCATCCAGTCCTCAATGATCCATTCTTTCAGAGCATAAGCCACAGCCTGATAAATCTGCTGCTGGGATGCATTATCAAGCTCAACTCTGAACTGAGTCTTTAAATTATTGAGTACTTCCTGTTTAAACAGTTTCTTATCAAATCTTTCTGTTTTCATGATTGTCTCTTCCCCTTTCGTATTCCCAGTGTGTTATTAATTTTATCATATAAATTGGAAATATGATACAAAAATTACAAATAGCATTTGTATTTTTTTTCGTAAGTTCTTCTATTTATACAAGCTAGCTGCCACACATAATTTTCCATATCCAATTTCATTGTTTGGATAGTCCCTAAATCCATTCATTTTCCTTGCACCTTTATGGAAATAGGCTTTTATCCGCTCTCCATACAAATAAGGATCATTTTTTCTTATGATCCCCCATTCCATCAAAAGAGCTGCCGATCCTGTGACAAATGGAGTTGCCATCGAAGTCCCAGACAAGCTGTTTTCACCGCCTCCCGGTGCTGCTGCCAAAATTCCAACTCCTGGTGCCACAAGATCTGGTTTCTTTACACCATATCTTTGATCACCTCGCCCCGAAAAATCTGCATAGGACTGATATCTGACATCATACGCACCTGCTGAGATCACATTTTCTGCAGTTGATGGGATTGTTAAAGTAAACTCTTTATCTGGCTCTAAAAATCTAGTTTCCTGATTATTTCCTGAGGATACCGGAAGCCACATCTGATATTCCCCATTTCTGATATTTCGTGGAATCAATGTAAGAGCCCATTGTCCACTCTCGATATGTTCCCCCTCTTGCACAATAAAACTAAGGAATATTTCCTGTCTTACATTGTACGGTGTTGGATAACCATTGTATACAAAGACAATCGTATTTCCATACGAATATTGTGACTTTCCCTGTTGATCTGTGATCTCATAAGATATTCCCGATGGAGATACCAGCTGTATTCTTAACTCATCCACAAAATCTTTCCATATCTGGAGATTTAGATTCTGTTCAAATGGTGCAATATCCAATAAGATTTTTTGTTCTTCCTTGATCAGCTTTCCTTGTTTATGCTTTCCACTATTCCCCTCATTTCCTGTTCCAATGCAGATCGTACATTTCCATTGCTGTGCGATCTGTGATATAAATCTTTCTAACAAGGAATTTCCTCTATGGTCTCCATAATTATGTCCATAACTGATATTGACCGCAACCGGCCGTCCTGCCTGTGATGCTTCATTGATCACATATTGTAATGCTGTCATCAATTGTGTCGTCCTTGGAAAACCTTTTTCTCTCGTATCTCCCAATTTTACAACGATCAGTTCTGCCTCTGGTGCAACCCCGTTTGTCCCGGCACAGATTGAGGCTACATGTGTTCCATGCCCAGATTGATCCCTGCTTCGAAAATCGTATCTTCCACTTTCTGAGTGCAATACTTTATTGATTTCTTCTTTCGTATAGAAATTTCCGTTAAGAAATGGTTTTGGCGGACTTCCTTTGACCGTTTGATCCCATAGTGCATAAATCTTAGTATCTCCATTTTCATCCACAAAATCCGGGTGAAAAATATCGATTCCTGTATCGATCACAGCGACAAAAACACCTCTTCCAGTCAATGAAAGAGGTGGATTCTTGACCGACAACATGCAAGATGCCGCTATCGATGGTTGTCGGCTTAATAATAGATTTTTCGGTTTTTCTATATAAATAACTTGTTCATTTGCCCCAAATGCTTCCAACTCGTCTTCTTTTATATAGGCGATCGCATAACCCATACTCAACGGTTCGATCCTCGTTGTGTCTGACCATCTGATCGTATCAAGTGTGCCTGCGTAGCGAAATATGATCTCCCATTGATCCGTTTCTTTATCGTATCCTGCATCTAAATCTTTGGATTTCTCCCGTTCTTCTTTGCTAAGATCCAGAGCAAGATTTAATTGATTTTCAAACTTTTCGTCCTGTTCCATACGCTATCTGCACACTTTCGTTTTTCTTATCTTATGCAAAACCTGTGGGGTTTATTCTCAGATTGCCTATATCTCTTTTTTGCAGTATTTCCATACGGATGCACAAATTCCATAAACAGAAGATGCTGTCATGATCCCTGCCGCAACCGCCACTGCGATCAGCATTGTTTTTTGTCCATATAAATAAAATAAATGCCACTGTTTTGCTAATACATAATTCATCGTATAGTATAAATTTCCACCTGGTACTAATGGAATGATTCCCGTGATCAAAAATACTGTTACAGGAGTTTTTAAGATCCTTGCCATTGTTTCTGCATAAATCGTCGCAACTGCGGCCGCTGCCAGATTCGCCACAAATGTACTTGGCATCTCATTCCACACGATAAGATAGGCGATCCATGATACCATCCCAGAAATCCCAGCCATACAAAGTTTTTTCCCTCGAAGGTTATAAAGTACTGCAAATCCAAAACTTCCGACAAAACTTGCCAGTACCTGTATGATCTCTGCTTTCATTTATAACACACCTCCTAAGAACATCAATGCCATAAAAGAACCTGCTGCAAGGAATACAGCCAACAGTATCGATTCACAGACTCTTAAGATCCCTGACATCATGTCTCCACCAATCATATCCCGAAGTGCATTAACAAATGCAACTCCAGGAACCAACAGCATGATATTACCGATGATGATCTTTCCATAATCCTCCGTCAGTCCGAATTTTGCACTGATATATGCAAATGCTGCAACAAAAAATGATAATAGAAAGTTTAATACCATTTCGTTGGGTGCTAAGATCTTGATATATCTTGCAAGGATCGTAACAAATGCCCCTGCGATCATTGCTATGATTCCTTCTGTAATGCCACTTCCATAAAATGAAGTCCATGCTGCTGCAATGACCGCTGATGTAAGAACTTCCTCTGTAAAAACGACGACTTTTCCCTTTTTAATCTCTGAGATCTTTCGTTTTACTTCCTCTTCTTCCGGAAGTTCTTTACACATATATCTTGATAACTGATTTAACTCATCCAGTTTTGTAAAGTCTGTCTTATATGACTTGATACGCTTTGTCTGCGTTAAGATTTCTCCTTTTTCATCTTCGATCGTTGTTACAATACTTGATGTGATAGAAAATACATTGGCTTCTTTTGCTCCATACGCTTTACAGATTCTTGAAATCGTATCTTCTACCCTTGAAACACCTGCTCCTGATACCAACATGCATTCCCCGATCTCCATTGCGTATTTTAATACTTTTTTCATTTCCATAACATCTATCTCCTGCTATCTATTGTATCGAAATTGACTGTATTGTAACACAAAAGAAATCCTTGTGCTATGATCACACAAGGATTTCATGTAAAATTCATGTTTTGTTTACATTTCTTCGAGATGAAAAGAAGATTAATGCTATTAATCATCAATCTTATGTGTCCAAGCAACTGCCAATGCACCTGCACCGATATGACATGCAACACTTAAAGATAATGGATCTTGATGGAATTCCATTCCTGGGAATTCTGCCATCAGTTCTTCTTTCCATTTAAGCGCTGCCTCTTCATCTTTTGTGTATGCAGATTGAAGATATGCGTGTTTACCAAAATCTCCATCTGGGAAACGCTCTTCTAGCTCTTTTCTTATTGCTGTGATCATCTTTTTCTTTGCCTGTTTGACACCTCTTGTCTTCGCAAATGCATCCAGCTTCTCACCATGGATCTGTAAAACTGGTTTGATTCCAAGCACTGTACCGATGGCTGCTCCTGCTGCTGTAACACGTCCGCCTTTCTTCAGATACTTTAACGTATCTACCATGATATAGATTCCGGAATCTAATTTGTCTGCTTCTAAGATGTCCTTGATCTCTTTGGCTGACTTTCCTTCTTCCGCTAATTTGGCCGCATCTAAGACAGACTGTCTCTGTGTGACAGAAATCCTCTGGTTATCTACAACCTGAACTTTTCCATTATAATCATCTGCTAACATTGCCGCTGTCGCACAGGAACTGCTTAATCCACTAGACATCGCGATGTGCACGATCTCATCATGGTCTTCTAATAACTTCTCCCACAGATCCAACACATCTCCAGGTGCAGGCTGAGATGTTTTGATATCTTCATCTTCGTTTAATTTCTGATAAAATTCATCCTGTGTTAATGTAATATCTTCAAAATATAATTCTTCGTTAATATAAAATGGCATTGGAATCACTGAGATTCCTAATTCTTTACCTTCTTTTTGAGTAATTCCGCTGTTACTATCTGTTACGATCGCAATCTTGCCCATTCTTCTAATCCCTTTCTTAAAATTTCCTATTGATATATCTGTTTTTTGCCTTTATCTCACATCATAACAGAGATTCATAGATATCGTCAAAGGTTTTCCCCTCATATTTGGAAAAAATACATGACTATTTTGTGATTTCCTGCAAAAATCTTGCAATTGGAAATCCTACAACATTGTAGTAATCTCCTTCGATCCCTTTGATAAAGACAGCTGCTTTTCCTTGAATTCCATAAGATCCAGCCTTATCCATAGGTTCTCCGGTCTTGATATAACGATCGATCTGCTCATCACTGATCTCATAAAATGTAACTTTTGTTTCTTCATAAAATGTTTTTATTTTTTCATCTTCGATGACGCAAACTCCTGTATACACTTCATGTGTCTGTCCGCTTAACATCGTAAGCATTCTTTTTGCGTCCGCTTCGTCTGTCGGTTTCCCAAGAATCTGTCCCTGATATGCCACAACGGTATCTGCTCCCACGATCATACTTTGTTTCTCTGACTTCTTATATATGTCTTTTGCTTTGATCGATGCTAATTCCATAACTACTTCATTTGGTGCTGTTTTTGTTGTGATCTCTTGTGCATCGCTTGGCATAACATCAAATTTCAGATCGGCAAGTTCCAAGATTTCTTTTCTTCTTGGGGAAGCAGATGCTAATATAATATGTTTCATTTGTTTTATCCTCTTATTTGGGTTTATTTTACTTGAGTTATCAAATTTTCCTATAGAACAAAAAAGCAGCTTTTCATACACTTTCGCATACAAAAAGCTGTTTTGTCATTCTTAATTAATCTTCAATCTTTTCTTCTAATTTCAGATTGATTCTTCCCATCTTGTCGATCTCTAATACTTTGACAGCTACTTTGTCTCCAATATTCACGACATCTTCTACTTTCTCAACTCTTTCATTAGAAAGTTTTGAAATGTGGATCATTCCGTCTTTGTTTGGAGAAAGCTGTACAAATGCACCGAAGTTCATGATCCTTACAACTTCACCTTCGTAAATATCTCCAACATTCAATGGTTCTACGATGGATTTGATGATGCTGATCGCTTTATCGATCATTGCCTGATCTTCGCTTAAGATATCAATACGTCCGCTTTCGTCAATATCGATCTTAACACCTGTTTCATCAATGATTCCATTGATCGTTTTACCCTGTTTACCGATAACTTCTGAAATCTTCTCAGGATCGATCGTATACTGAGAGATCTTTGGAGCAAATTCTCCGACGTGGTCTCTTGCAGCTGGGATCACTGGATTCATAACATCATGAAGGATATGTGTTCTTGCTTCTTTTGTTCTTGCAATCGCTTCGCGGATGATCTGTTCTGTCAATCCATGAATCTTGATATCCATCTGGATCGCTGTGATACCTTTGTCTGTACCTGCTACTTTAAAGTCCATATCTCCAAAGAAGTCTTCTAGTCCCTGAATATCTGTTAAGATGATGTAATCGTCATCTCCTTCTCCTGTTACAAGTCCAACAGAGATACCTGCAACTGGAGCTTTCACTGGAACACCTGCTGCCATTAATGACAGAGATGAAGCACAGATACTTCCCTGAGATGTAGATCCGTTAGATTCCATGATCTCTGATACTGTACGGATTGCATATGGGAATTCTTCTTCACTTGGTAATACTGGAACTAACGCACGCTCTGCTAATGCACCATGTCCGATCTCACGACGTCCTGGTCCTCTGCTTGGTCTTGTTTCTCCTACAGAGTAAGAAGGGAAGTTATAGTGATGCATATAACGTTTTGTTGTTTCTGTTACATCGATTCCATCAAGACGCTGTGCTTCAGATAATGATCCAAGTGTTGTCACTGTCATAACCTGAGTCTGTCCTCTCTGGAATAATGCAGATCCGTGAACTCTTGGCAGACAGTCAACTTCTGCGTGAAGTGGACGAATCTGTTTGATATCACGACCATCTGGACGTTTGTGATCTTTTAAGATCATCTTACGGACAGTCTTCTTCTGGAATGCATAAACAGCTTCACCGATCTGTGCTAACCATTCTTCATTCTCAGCATATCTTTCTTCTAATTTTTCTTCGATCGCACGGATATTTGCTTCTCTTGTCTGTTTGTCATCTGTAAATACAGCTTCTTCCATTGCTTCTGGAGTAATGAAAGCTACCATATCATCATACATCTCTGGATCTACGATATGATGCTCGTAGTCATGTTTTTCTTTTCCACATTCAGCTACAATTGTATCAATAAATTTGATGATCTCCTGATTCACTTCGTGAGCTTTGAAGATTGCTTCTAACATCACATCTTCTGGTACTTCATTCGCACCAGCTTCGATCATGATAACTTTTTCTCTTGTAGATGCAACAGTTAATGCAAGATCAGAAACTTCTTTCTGTGCAGAAGTTGGGTTGATCACGAATTCTCCATCGATCAGTCCTACCATTGTAGATGCTGTAGGCCCGTCAAATGGGATATCTGAAATTGCTGTTGCGATCGCAGAACCAAGCATTGCTGTGAGTTCTGGGCTGCAATCTGGATCTACAGACATAACTAAGTTGTTTAATGCAACGTCATTTCTGTAGTCTTTTGGAAACAGTGGTCTCATTGGGCGGTCGATCACACGGTCTGTAAGAATTGCATTCTCAGAAGGTTTTCCTTCTCTCTTTAAATATCCACCTGGGATCTTACCTACTGCGTATAATTTCTCTTCATATTCTACACTTAATGGGAAGAAATCAATTCCATCTCTTGGCTTTTCAGATGCTGTTGCTGTAGATAATACAACAGTATCACCGTAGTGCATAAATGCTGCACCGTTTGCCTGTGCTGCAACACGTCCAACTTCTACCATCAGTGTACGTCCTGCAAGTTCCATACTAAACTGTTTTGTCATAGTTCGTCTCCTTTATATTTTTTGTCTTAAGGCGCCGAAACAACTGAAAAACCGACTACTTGTCTTCCTTCATGTGGTAATAAGCTTTTCAGCAGTCTCGGAAAACGCCTCAGTAACCTAGTTAGTATAGCATGGTTTGTTAAAAAAGACCAGATGATTTTTATTTTATTGGGGATTTCATCGAAATTTCTTATGCAAATAAAAAACTGCCGCATGACATTCCATGCGACAGTTTCAATATCTTCATTGATAAGATTATTTTCTTAATCCTAATTTTTCAATTAATGAACGATATCTTTCAACATCTTTGCTCTTTAAGTAAGCTAATAAGTTACGTCTCTTACCAACCATCTTAAGAAGTCCTCTTCTTGAATGATGATCTTTTGGATGCTGATTGAAGTGATCCTGAAGTTCGTTGATTCTAGCTGTTAAGATTGCTACCTGAACCTCTGGTGAACCTGTATCTTTTGCGTCTTTACCGTATTTAGCTACGATTTCTGCTTTCTTTTCTGATGAAATCATTGTGTTTTCCTCCTTAAAATTCTTATATCGCCTGATACCAGGAAAGGGTTGGAGTGCCCAAATCTGAGTATCGGTTTCACTAACTTTTATAGAATATCATAGGTTTCTATGATTTGTAAAGAACTTTTTTATTTTTCTTTCTTTTTTCCTAATTGATGGTTTTTCTTTGCTGCTGCAGTCACAGCTTCGATCACTGCACTTCTCATTCCTTTTTTCTCAAGAACGTTAACCGCTTCGATCGTTGTTCCTGCTGGAGAACATACAGCATCTTTTAATTCTCCTGGATGCTGTCCTGTCTCAAGAACCATCTTTGCACTTCCTAGCAATGTCTGTGCAGCGAATGTATATGCCTGCTTTCTTGGCAGTCCCTGTGCAACTGCTGCATCCGCCATTGCCTCAATAAACATATAAACATAGGCTGGACCACTTCCACTGACTCCAACAACGGCATCCATTAGATTCTCTGTGATCTTTTCCGCTTTTCCAAAACTTTCAAAAATCTTATGTACCAGGTCAAACTCTTCTTCCGTTACATATTCATTACAGCATAGTCCTGACATTCCTTCTCCTACCAGAGCTGGCGTATTTGGCATCACACGTACGATCTTAACTTCTTTTCCAAATTGACGCTCTGCTGCTTCCATAGAAACACCTGCTGCGATCGTTACGATGATCTGTTCTGAGCTTACTTCATCCCTGATCTCTTTGATCACAGCTGGGTATACTTGTGGCTTTACAGATAATACCAAAATATCTGATTGTTTTGCCACTTCTTTGTTGTCTGTTGTTGTAATGATTCCAAATTCATCTTTTAGTCTTGCTGTTTTTTCTTCTCGTGGATTGGATACGATCAATTCCTGTGGACTTACGACTTTCTGTGTCAAAATTCCAGTGATCATTGCTTGTGCCATGTTTCCACATCCGATAAATCCAAGTTTCATTCCGTTTTTCCTCCTATGATTGTTCTAATTATCCAGCTTGTTCAGTAATTTTTCAAAATACTCTGGCAAAGGCACTTCAAACTCCATATATTCTCCAGTTCTTGGATGTACGAATCCAAGGACCTTCGCATGAAGACACTGCCCTTCCAGTGTATACTTTGACTTCTTTGGTCCATAGACATCATCTCCTAGCAATGGATGCTTGATCGATGCCATATGCACACGGATCTGATGGGTCCTTCCTGTCTCTAATTGACATTCGATATAAGTAAAACCTTTCTTTAGACGTTTTAATACCTTATAATGCGTCACTGCATGTTTTCCATCCATGACGATTCCCATCTTCTTGCGGTCTTTTAAGCTTCTTCCGATCGGTGCATTGACTGTTCCTTCTTCTTCCTTGATATTTCCATAAACGATCGCATGATATTTTCTTGTGATCGAATGATCATATAACTGCTTGGCAATACTTTGGTGTGCCATATCGTTCTTACAGACAATCAGGATCCCTGTTGTGTCTTTATCAATACGATGCACGATTCCAGGCCTTAACACTCCGTTAATTCCTGACAGATCATCCTTACAATGTGCCATCAATCCATTGACTAGCGTACCACTGTAATGTCCTGCTGCCGGATGCACTACCATGCCTTTGGGCTTATTGATCAAAATAACATCCTGATCTTCATAGACAATATCAAGATTCATCTCCTCTGGCAAAATCTCAAGTTCTGTCGGTTCTGGAACCTGTAAGGTGATCACATCTCCTTCTTTACACTTTTTATTGCCTTTGGAAGTCTTGCCATTTAATGCTGCACGTTCTTCCTTACACAATTTATTGATATAACTTCTCGTAAGATCGCTGCACTGCTCCGAAAGCACCACATCCAGACGCTTGCCTGCCATTTCACTTGTCACTTTAATTTCTATTGTCTCGTCCATGTTTTCCTTTCCTGTTAAGAAAATCAAGATCTTCTTCCTTATAGAAAAATAAGATCAAGATCAAAAGTAATATCATTGTTACGGTCACATAAATATCTGCAACATTAAAGACTGGAAAATCAATCCATTTAAAATAAAAGAAATCAACCACATATCCCCTGAATACTCTGTCGATCAGATTTCCAAACGCTCCTGCCATGATCAATGCATAACTGATACGAAGTGGTATATATTTCTTCGGCTGTGGTATTCTCCGATAGATCCATGTTAAGATCACTGCAGCAGCTACTGTGATCAATACAAAGAAAATCTGATGATCCTGAAGGATTCCAAAAGCCGCCCCTCGATTCTCCAGATAAGAAAGTTCAAATACATTGGGGATCACAGCGATCCCTTCTGTACCTCGAAGTGCAGATAATGCCCAAACTTTACTTAACTGATCGATCAAGATCAGCCCTATGATATATATATAAATACGAATCTGTTTCTTCATGTCTCGTCCTTAAAAACTTATCCCTGTAATACTTGTTTCATTTCATCATCCGTCACGCTCATATCAACATATGCATCTCCGACAGATCTTAACAATACAAACTTGATCTTATCTCCGACCATCTTCTTATCGGATTTGGTTGTTTTTACAATATCATCTGCTGAAAGTTCACTGATATCTCCATTCATATCAAATGCTTCAAAAACACCTTTGATATCATCAACTTCTTCTTTACTGATATTCCCTTTTATACAAGAAATCTCTGCTGCCAGACAGCACCCAGCTGCCACACACTCTCCATGAAGCCATGTAAAATCCTTTAGTTTCTCGATCGCATGCCCTAAAGTATGTCCAAAGTTTAATAGCGCTCTCTCACCCTTTTCCTTTGGATCACGTTCTACCACACCGCCTTTGATCAGACAGCTTTGATAGATCATTTCTTTCACTGCTTCATGCTCTCTTGCCTTGATCACATCAATATTTTCTTTGATCCATTCATAATAATCGGCATCTTTGATCAATCCGTGTTTGATCACTTCTCCCATTCCAGAGAAATATTCTCTCTCTGGCAGAGATTTTAAGGTTGTTGTATTGATGTATACAAGTTTTGGCTGATGGAAAGCCCCAACCATGTTCTTATACTGTAAGAAATCAACACCAGTCTTTCCACCGATACTGCTGTCAACCTGAGATAGAAGTGTTGTTGGAACCTGTACAAAATCAATGCCTCGAAGATATGTTGCAGCAGCATATCCTGTCATATCCCCGACAACTCCTCCACCTAGAGCGATCAACAGATCCTGTCGGTCAAAATGGTTGATGATCAGTTCTTCATATAATGCTTCGATTGTCTTTAACTGCTTATGTTTTTCCCCGGCTTCAAAACTGAATGTGATCGTTTTGGAAGCCTTGGATGAGATCAGTTCACAAACTTCTTTTAAATAGATCGGTGCAACATTGCTTTCTGTCACAATGCAGACTTTTTTCTTCTCAATTTCAAGGAATTCCATCTGGTCCAGGAGGTCTGCAAAGGAATCTCTTAATACGATATCATATGCTTTCTTTCCTTCATTGCAGATCTCAATCTTATTGTTCATTTCCAAATTGTTTTTGCTGTTCATCTTCTTCATCTCCATCTGTCTGCTCACATCCTGCAATTTCGAATTCCATCTCATAAACGGGATTATCTAAAATATCCATCTGCCCATTGATGAACTGCTTCATTCTGGCTTTGTAGCTCTGATAATCACTTTCCAATTTACGGATCAGCTTCTGATAATTCTCAATCGTCTTTTCATGCTGTTCTTTCTCTTCTTTAAAGTCTTCTTTCGCACTTGTTAAGATCTTCTCTGCCTGATCCTCTGCCTCTGATACCAACTGTTTTGCATTACGGGATGCTTCTGCTTCTAATGCCTGTGCTTTATTGTTTGCATTCTCAATTGTCTCTTTGGATGTCTCTTCCGCAAGAACCAATGCTCTCTTTAAGGATTCTTCGATCGTGCGGTAATGGCTTAAATTCTCTGTCAATGCAGATACTTTCTCTCGCAGTTCGTTGTTTTCTTTATAGACTTTCTCATAGTCTTTCGCTAATTCTTCTAAGAATTCATCAACTTCGACTGCTTTGTAGCCAAATCCTCTTCTTAGTTCCTTCCCTAATACCTCAACTGGTGTAATCATATATTCCGTTACTGAAAACTCATAAAAAGTTATAAACCTTTATGTTTCATTCCTACTTCAACGAGTATGCTTTTGT
>OGIO01000531.1_pt1 | contig 45505 bp, 26 predicted proteins | sample 1571841 | NCBI WGS metagenome assembly OGIO01 (sample SAMEA2582111, study PRJEB24529) | metagenome | biome: Human gut stool | place: China | collected 2011
CGAAACCGGCAAGCCGTTCGTGGTGGTACTCGTCAGCTCCAAGCCGCAGGTGCTGCCGGCATCCGTGATCGGTACCAACGGTGTGATTGTTGACGAAACACCGGCCGAAGGCACTTCGGCTCTGCTGTGGGCTCCAAGCCCGGGCATGAAGGGCGGCCAGGCCATCGCCGAAATCATCCTCGGCGAAACCGAGCCGAGCGGACGCCTGCCGATCACCTTCCCACGCCATGCAGGTCAGCTGCCGGTCTACTACAACCAGATTCGCGGCCAGCACGGCAACCGCTACGCCGACCTCACACAGGATCCGGCATTCGCATTCGGCGAAGGCCTGAGCTACACCACGTTCGAATACGGCGAACCGACGGTCACTAACGTTCCGGAATCCGGCGCATTCGGCGAAACCGACACCGTGCATGCCGAAATCACCCTCACCAATACGGGCGATCGCAAGGGCACGGAAGTAGTGCAGCTCTACATCGGCGACATCGTGACCTCTTACAGCTGGACGGATCGTGAACTCAAAGCATTCCAGCGTGTGGAACTCGAACCGGGCGAAAGCGAGACCGTTGCCTTCGATATTCCGGTTTCCGATTGCACCATCGTCGATTCTGAAGCTAACCGAATCGTTGAGCCGGGCGAATTCGAAGTGCTTATCGGTCACTCCAGCCGTCGCGAAGACCTGAAGCGCACCACCTTCACCGTCGCATAAGCAACCAAAATAAACCGTGTCGCAGAACTCGATAATCGACACGCCAGACTGATATGAGCCGCCTACGAAATGCTGATCGTAGGCGGCTCATGCAATTTCACGTAACATTTCTGCCTTACATAATGTTCTGCCTTACGTAATGTGTGGTGTGTGCCGGCGCAAACTGTAGTCGCGCCGGCATGCGAATATCGTCGACAATTTCGAAGCAAGAACTATTACACAACCTTTCTATCGAAGGAGCAGAGTGTCTACGGATAAGAGGAACGCACCATCAGACATACCCATCGAACATGCCGAAAACGGCACGGTTTCCGCCACCAACGGCGTACAAAGCGGCGCAATCAACGACAAGTGTATGAGCGAAGGCAAACTCACCATCGTGGTGGTGACACTCGCCATTCTCACCTTCCTCGGCATTCTGTCGGAAACTTCGCTGAACATCGCATATTCGGCGTTGATGGAAGAGTTTGCGATTTCCGCCGACGTGGTGCAATGGCTGACCACCGGGTATCTGCTGTTGCTTTCCGTGGCCATTCCGACGTCACCGTTCATGGTGCGCAAATTCCCGACCAAAGCGTTGTTTGTTATGGCCATCGCGCTGTTTTCCGTGGGAACGCTCGTCGGCGCGCTCGCATTGAACTTTCCGATGCTGCTTGCCGCACGACTGATCATGGCGCTCGGCACGGGTGTTTCCCTGCCGCTGCTGACCAACATCATTCTCGACAAGGCTCCATTCCACAAGCGCGGCATGATGCTTGGGTTGGTGAGTTTGGTGACGTGCGCGGCTCCGGCCATCGGGCCGGTGTTCGGCGGATTGGTGATGGAATTCCTGAACTGGCATTGGATTTTCTATGCCATGATTCCGTTCCTGGTGATTTCGTTCGTGCTTGGCGCGGTTACCGTGCCTGACATCCGTCACGGTGAGAAGGGCTATCTGTCGGTGCCATCACTGCTGTTGGTGGCTGTTGGCTTGGCCGGCATTATTGTTGCGGCCAGTTTCTTCGCGCAATGGAATGGCGATTGGCGATTCTGGAGTGTGCTTATCGGTGCCATTGTGGTGTTGGCGGTGTTCGCCGTATTGCAGTTGCGTATGGCTCATCCGTTGGTGGAAGTGCGTACGTTTGCATATTCGGGATTCACGCTCGGCATGGTGATTCTGCTCATGTCTTCCGGCGGTGTGCTTGGTGTGAACTTCTTGCTGCCGATTCTGCTGCAGCGAGGATTGGGGCATACGTCGATGACGGCCGCTTTGATTTTGCTGCCGGGCGCTGTGATTGGCGCGGTGTCGGCTCCACTGATCGGCGGCGCGTTGAAAGAGCATTTCCCGCCGAAGTTCATCGCCTGCGGTTTTGTTGGCGTGGCGGTGATGGATGTGGCGATGATGCTTGGCGGCTCGCACGAAGGAGCCATTGCCGTGGCATACGCGCTGTTCATGGCCGCTTCCGGATTCGTGCTGGTGCCTGATCAGACGCATGCGTTGAACCAGTTGCCGTCTTCCATGAACGCCGACGGTTCCGCGGTGATGAATACCATGCAGCAGCTCGCAGGCGCCATCGGCACGGCTGTGGCATCCACGTTGATTTCCGAATTCTCGGCCGCCAACGTGAATGCCGGCATGCAGCAGGCTGACGCTTATGTGGCTGGCTTCTCCACCAGCATGTGGGTGTTCTTCGGCATGGCCGTATGCGGTGAGATTCTGGCGTTGCTCATGTTCCGCTTCTCGGTGAAGCGTGCTCAGGAGTAGCCTGCAAGCCGAACCATTTGGGGCATGACTGCCCCAAATCTCAGTCATGGTGACATGCGGCCAATCCTCAGCGTCGAGCGATTCAGCCAACGCCATGCCATCCTCAAAGCATTGCGCCAACGATTCACGCTCGATTACGCGACTTTCCGCAGGACCTCCGGGAGGATTGATAACAACGGTTCCAGTGGGAAAGTGGTAATCGTAGGTTACTTGCGAACGATCGCCGGAATGGAAAATATCAAGCATGCGCTGCGTTGGCGCGAACTGTTGAAAAGCGAACGCCTTGCATTCCACCAAATCCAACAGTATGCCTCTGCGCAGCAAATGCGGTGCCTGCGCATCGCGAATCAAGGTACGCAACGACGTCATTATGCGTAAATATCGTTTTATATCGCAAACATTACCGTAGAGGCAAGGTTGTGCAACCAGCCAAGTCGGCAGCAAATCGGCACGCACCAACCCATCTTCGGGGGAGAAGGCCTTGCGTACCAATTCCCCGGAATAATCGGTGATTGACGTCTGCAATCGTCGTAATTGCTGAATGCGCTCATCCACCTGCGACTGCGCTGCGGCAAGTAACGCTCGCCAATCAAGCGAACCGTCTTCGAAACGGAATTTCTCCAACGAATCCAATGGCACGCCGGCGGCGATGCAGATACGCATCACATCGACGTCAAGCATTTGATCGGGGGTGTAGTGTCGGTAGCCGGTAGCCGGTAGCCGGGTCTACCGCGGCTGGTTTCAAGATGTTATGCGCATCGTAATAGCGCAACGCCTTGGCGGTGATGCCGTCCAATTTGGCCACTTCGCCAATCGTCAGCAGCTCGTCATCATCGCCGGCCACGTATTGTCTCCTTGTCGTGGGCTTCACTGTTCGTGTTGACCTTGCCCTCGGGGCAAAAAGTCTATCATTCCGTGAGGTTGCTCCGTGAGGATGCGGAGCCTGAATGATATGCCGCTTCGACGATGAATGGCGGTAGGAGGTAATGCCATGGGCAATGAGGAACAGCGCGACTGGCTTGGTTCGGCCACACCGGTATTCGGTGACTTGCAAGACAAGTCCCGTGCCGCAGTCTGATGGTTTGAAATTTTCAAACGCTGCAGAATAGTAGTAAGGGTGGGTTTCGCCAGGTAAGGAGACCCACCTTGCCGTTGTATTGCGTCGAGTTGGGCTGTGCTAACAGTGTTCCGCATGCGATTATGCGCGTGTGGATTCGCGTCGGATTAGAGTCGGCTCGATAAGCGTGGTGCTGTGCACGTGTGCGGCGGGATTGTCGATGTAGTCGAGCATCTGCGCCATGGCCTTGCGCCCCATGTCGATAGCGGGCGCGTTCACTACGGTCAGCGACATGGGGCATTTGGTCTCCAACCGTGCCCCCTCCATGCCGATGACGCAAACATCTTCTGGAACCCGTGGGCCGTTATGGTCATGGAATGCCGACAGCACGCCGGCGGCAAGCGCGTCCGAGACGGTGATGATGCCGTCTGGAATGGCGTCCAGGCCGCTACGCTTCATTGTGTCGATGATGTCCAGGCCGAGCTGGTAACCGTCTTCAAACATCAGACCTTTGGAATTGATGAGTTCCAATTGCGTGCTTCCATGCGTGCGCGCAATGGTTTTTTCGACGCCCATCTGCCGATCTTGTACGGATTCATAGTCAAATGAGTGTGCGGCGAACGCGATGCGGCTGCATCCGATGCGAATGAGTTCATCGGCTGCGATCTGCCCGGCCGCCATATTGTTTTCAAGCACGCAGCACACCTGATCGGCGTGACGGGGATTGGTATGGTCGAGCAGGATGATGGGAATGTTGGCCGCTCGTGCCGCGGCCACGTCTTCGGGGGAGTCGGATATGGTGCTGAGCAGAATTCCGGCCACGTTCATGTCGATGAGTGTTTTCACCAGTTCGTTTTGCCGTTGCGCGTCGGATGATGCGTTCAAGGCGATAAGCTGCAGGTCGTTTTCTTCGCAGACCTCCTGCGCTCCTTCATGGATGAAGGTGAACAGGGAATGTTCGATATCGGTCATGATATAGCCGATGAGGCGCGGTCCGGCGTTCTCTCGCTGGGGGAGAAGCGTGTTTCTGCGGGGGGTGTAGCCCAGTTCTTTGATGCTTGCGCCGATTTTCTCTTTTAAGGTGTCCGATACGCGTTCGGGGTAGTTGAGATAGTTGGATACGGTGCCGATGGAGACGCCGGCATGTTTGGCGATGTCGGAAACGCCCACACGTTTTGATGCTGGCATGAGATTGCTCCTGTTCGTACATAAACCGGTTATTCCTTGATGTATCAATAGTCTACGCGCTCTCTTTTGAAATTGTATATTGAAAAACGCGCGACGATTTTGAAATTTTCAAAAACGAATGTAGTATTTCAACTACAACATCACTGGAGGTGCTGCTGAGGGCGGCAGGATGTTCTGGTGTATAAAACAATGGAATCGCAGTGTTTTCTGAATGCTGGACAGATCAAAGGAGATGCCTCGGCAATTTGAAAACGCAGTGAAAACCATTTGAAAAAAGAAGGACATACTTGTGTGAAAAAACGCATGCAAGTATGAAAAAGTAAGGAAAGAGCAATGAATACTTCAACCAAGAAGGGCAAAGGATTGGGCGAATACATGCCGCTCGCCTTCGCCGCAGGCATCGGATCGATGCTGGGATCCGGCATCATCGTCGGTCTGTCGGCAACCATTGTGGTCTGGCAGGAAGGCCTTGGACTCGATACCACGCAGGTCGGCCTGCTTTCCGGTATTCTGACCTTCGCCATCGCCTTCGGCTCGCTGTTCGGAGGCCGCTTGGCCGACAAGATCGGCCGCGTGCTGTTTTTCAACTGGATCAACCTGTTCTACGCCATCGGTGCCGCCATCTGCGTGTTCGCCCCGAACTTCACCGTACTGCTGATCGGCCTGATCATTGCAGGTTTGGCTTCCGGCGCGGATCTGCCGGTTTCCATGACCATCGTCTCCCATGATGCTCCAGACGAGGCCACCGCCGCACAGCTCGTCTCCACCACCCAGGTGTTCTGGCAGGTGGGTGTGTTCATCTCCTTCATTTGCGCGTTCCTGGTTTCCGCCATGCAGGGTGCCACCGGTGGTCGTGTGGTGTTCGCCATCCTCGCAGTATTCGCTGTGATCGCATGGCTGTGGCGACTGCTTTCTCCGACCTTCCGCCGCTTCCATGAAGCTGCCGACGTTCGTGACGCCGCACGTCCGGCTGTTGTAGGCAACGGCAAGGTTTCCGTGACCAAGGTGCTGTTCGGCGCCGACAAGAAGGTGCTGCTCACCTACTTCCTTGCCATCGTGATCTTCTACGTCGGCTGGAACCTGCTGGCCAACACGTGGGGCCAGTTCCAGACCTACATGTTCTCCAAGGCCGGAGCCGCCCAGTCCCTGGCCACCGGCTTGGGCATCATCCTCAACTTCGTGACGCTCGTGCTCAACATCGTGTTCGCGTCCATCGCAGGCGGCAAATATCGTAACAAGGCGTTCTTCGCAGGCATCGTGATCTCGCTGATCGCCATGGCCGCCATGGCCATGGGCGGTGCGAACCTATGGGTCATCGTCGGCGCGACAGCCTTCATGAACCTCGGATCCCCGCTGGCAGGCGAAGCACTGTACAAGGTGTGGACCCAGGAATCCTTCCCGATCGAGATTCGCGCCTCCATCCAGGGCTTCATCAACGGCTTCTCCCGCCTGTGCTGTGGCCTGTTCGCGCTCATCACCCCGGCTCTGGTGCTTCCTGAAACCATTCAGACCACTATGTGGTGCTTCTTCGGCATCGTAATCATCGAAGGCATCGCCGGTACCATCATGATCCGTGCTCAGAAGAAGTACGGCACCGACGAAGAACGTCAGGCACGCAAGATCGCAGCCTGATTAGCAACAGCAATCACATAACAACTCAATATCTCCAATCGCAAGTCAGTTATGCAATACCTTGCGATTGCCAGCCAAAGTCCCAGCCATCGTCGCCGTTCGTTTCTCTCTCCTTGCGGCATGGCTCGGACTTTGGCTTCCCACCATCACAAACAAGTGATCTATTATTTTTGTAGACAAAGGGGTCATCATGGCCATTACTGATCCGCAGATTGTGCCCAGTACGCTGGCTTCGGATCTTGACATCATCAGCTTCACCGTGGAACACTACCCGGGAGATGCGCTCGGCATCGCCACCGCAGCCCCACGCATGACATGGGTGTGCTCCGGCATGCTGCCAATCGACGCGCAGATCCTGCTCAAAGTGACACGACGTGTTCCCGGCGGGCAACCTGTGGAAGAACGCACCTACCTGCCCACTGACACTTCAGTGCTTATTCCATGGCAGTTCGCGCCGCTCGCCTCACGCGAAGAAGTGTTCGCCACCATGCAGGCCGTTTCGGCAAGTCACCAGCCATTGGGCAAACCGAGCGCAACCCTGCATTTCGAAGTCGGACTATTGGAAGAACATGAGCATGTCGCCGATTTCGTCGGACCATCGTGGAGCGAATCCGAAACTGACCATCGTCACCTGCCATTAGTGCGCACCGAAGTCGAACTGAAGGAACAACCCAAACGCGCACGCCTATATCTAAGCGCACTCGGTCTTGTGGAAGCCGAAATCAACGGCGTCAAAGTCGGCAATGACGCGCTCGTACCAGGCTGGAGCAACTACAACCAGCGCGTGGAATGCTTCACCTACGATGTGACCGACGAACTGCAGTCCGGTGCCAACGCATTGGGATTCTGGCTCGGTGACGGATGGTACCGCGGACGCCTCGGCTTCGATGGCGGTTACTCCAACTTCTATGGCGATCGTATTGCCGTATTCGCGCAACTTGAGGTCGAATATGCCGACGGCAGTATGCAGAACATATATTCCAACGCATGGGACCGCCAATGGAAGGCGACGCTCGGACCGATCGTCTGCTCGGATCTGTGCGAAGGCGAACGATATGACGCTCGACTGGAACAGCCGGGATGGTCGAAACCAGGATTCGACGACAGCTCCTGGCAGCCGGTCGCGGAAGTCATGTATGACCCGGCACGTATTGAAAATCCTGAAACATCGCCGGTGCGCGCGCATGAATCGCATGAGCCGGTCAGCATCGAACGCATCGGCAACACGGAAGATGGTCGTGGCATATGGCTGGTTGACTTCGGACAGAACTGTTCGCAGCGCATCCGCCTGCACATGCGCGATCTTGAAGCAGAACAAAGCGTGACGTTACGTCATGTGGAAGTGTTGGAACCGGACGGATCCATCGCCACGCGAACCTTGCGCAGAGGCCAGCAGTGCGATGTGTACACTTCCAACGGTTCCGACGCTTGGTGGGAGCCACGATTCGCGATGCACGGCTTCCGCTATGCACAGATCGAAGGTTTCGCAGGAGAACTGACCGCAGCCGACATGGATTGCCGCGTCTACCATTCCGTGATGGAACGCACCGGCGAACTGACCACATCGAATCCGCTGCTCAACCGTTTGCACGAGAACGCCGTATGGTCGATGCGTTCCAACTTCGTGTCCATTCCAACCGACTGCCCGCAACGCGACGAACGCATGGGTTGGACGGGAGACATCTGCCTGTTCGTGCCTACCGCGGCTTATTTGTATGACGTATACGGGTTCCTGAAAAGCTGGCTGAAAGACGTGCGTGCCGACCAGGTCAAGTGGGGCACTGTGCCGTTCTACGTGCCGTTCGTGCCGTTGGGCGTATGGGCGCATCCACAAGCCATCTCCACGTGGGGCGATTCGGCGGTGGAAGTGCCGTGGACGCTGTACATGGAAAGCGGGGACGTGCAGGTGCTCGCCGATTCCTACGATCTGATCCGTGATTGGATCGATGAAGTGGCAGGGTACCTTTCGCCCGATGGCGTATGGGATCGCAAGCCGGACTATCCGCTCGGGCAGCTTGGCGATTGGCTTGATCCGACCGCGCCTCCGGAAGATCCTACGCAGGCCATGACCGAAAAGGAACTGGTCGCCACCGCGTTCTACGCACGCAGCTGCATGCAAGGCACGCACATCGCGCATATTCTCGGCAAAACCGATGATGAAACTCGATTCGCCGCCCTGCGTGACCGTGTGATTGATGGATTCCTGCAGCGTTTCACCAACCTTGACGGCACCATGACATCCGACACCCAGTGCGCCTACGCGCTCGCCATCGCCTTCGGACTGCTTGACGGCGAACCGGTGCGCCGCGTGAAGGCCGGCAATCGACTCGCCTGCCTGGTGCGCGAATCCGGCGGCAAGGTAAGCACCGGATTCGCCGGCACGCCATTCGTGCTTCCGGCGTTGACCATGACCGGCCATAACGACGAGGCCTACGCGCTGCTTACCTCCACCGAATGCCCAAGCTGGCTTTACCAAGTGGTTATGGGGGCCACCACCACGTGGGAACGTTGGGATTCCATGCGGGCCGATGGTTCGCTGAACCCCGGCGGCATGACCTCGTTCAACCATTACGCGCTCGGATCGGTGGCGGAATGGATGCATGCGCATATCGGCGGCCTTGAAGCCGTTGAACCCGGCTGGAAGCGGTTCCGTATCGCTCCGGTGATCGGGGGAGATCTCACCTATGCCGAAACCTCTCACATCACCCCATATGGCAAGGCGGAAGTGCAATGGGAAGCCAACGACAATGTGCTTGATCTGACGGTTGCGGTACCTGCCGGAACCACGGCATTCGTGGATATCGTCGACCATGAGCGCGTCGATCTTGTTGCGGGAACGCATCATCTGCAGATGGCGCTGTAATCGTACGGAATCGTGTGAAATCATATGAACGAAAGTCCTGCCGAAGCTGAAGCCAAATAAAAGTCGGCGTCGGCAGGACTGCGATCATACCAAAAATGAAAAAAGCTTTCTTCATCGTATATTTCAAATCATTTCAATATTTCAAAAAAGAACATGCTTCCAAAGGGGGAATCATGACAGCAAACGCATCACGCGAGCCAAGCACCGCAGTATTGAGTGATATCGCACCTGACAGCGGCCGCAAACTGACATCCACTGAAAAATGGCGATTCGGCGTCGGCTTCGTGCTCTTCTCGCTGATTTGGATGGTCGCAGGCACTTCCGGATCGGCCGTGCTGCTGCCGCAACGATTCACCGAACTGAACATAGGCGTGCCCGAAGTGATTCTCGGCACCATGAATTCCGTAGGCTGCGTATTCGCACTGTTCTCCAACGTGATTTTTGGTGCGTTAAGCGACATCACGCGCTCGCGTTTCGGCAAGCGCACGCCATGGATTGTGGCAGGTGGTCTGATTACGGCAGCCGGCTATGTGCTCGCCTTCTCCAATGCGCAGTTGGTGGGTATTGTGGCCGGATGGTGCATTGTGCAGGTCGGCGTCAACATGATGATCGCTCCGGCTGTGGCAGTGCTGTCCGACCGCATTCCGGAAAACGTGCGTGGTACGTTCTCCGCATTCTATGGTGGTGCGCAGATCGTCGGATCATCCGCCGGAACGTTCCTCGGATCGAAATTCATTGAAAACATGGGCACCGGATTTGCGATCGGTGCGGCACTGTTCGCAGTCACCGGTATCGTGACCGTGCTGATCTGGCCGCGCGAACGCTCCTCGGCTGCTTCTGTGGCTTCCGTCGAGTCTTCGGATGCCACCGCAAAGCTCGACGTCAAGCAGTTGCTGCGTTCGTTCATTCCTCCTACCAAGAATTGCCGAGATTTTTACTTGGCATTGATGGGCAGATTGCTGCTTATCTTGGGTTGGAACATGATTTCCGGCTATCAGCTGTATATTCTGCAGAAATACTGCGGGTTGAGCGTAAAGGATTCCGCGGCGACGATTTCCACCATGTCGGTGATTTCCATGGTTGTGCTGATCGTCACGTCCATGGTGTCGGGTCCGCTGTCGGACCGTCTGCAGCGCCGCAAGGTCATCGTGGCGATCGGTTCGGTGATTATCGCGATTGGTGTGGCCATTCCGTGTTTCATGCCGAATGCTTTGGGCATGATGCTGTTTGCAGGCATCGGCGGTGCCGGTTATGGCATTTACATTGCCGTCGATCAGGCGTTGAACGTCGATGTGTTGCCAAGTCAGGAAGAAGCTGGTAAGGATCTGGGCATTCTGAATCTTGCCAACACCGTTGGTCAGGTGCTTGCGCCTGTGGTTGTCGGTGCGATTGTGCTTGCCACTGGCAGTTATGCGGCGCTGTTCCCGATCGCTGTGGTCGCGGTGCTGCTGGGTGCGGTGTTCATCATGCTGATTCGCAGGGTGAAGTAGCTGCGGTGATGCGCAATGTGCTGGCGATTGCGGCACAGGTGATTTCGACATTGCGTTCCGTGTTGGCGATCAACGTTGTAAGATCTGCTGGCCCGGGCGCAATGCCGAATGTTGCGATAATGCCGGTTTCGTTCAGTGCTTCGACGGTGTGTGGGTCACGGGTTACCGTTCCGCCGATGGCAATGGTTGGTTTTCCTTGCGATTGCGCCAATTTTGCAATGCCGCTTGGCACTTTGCCGTATGGCGTTTGACTGTCGATAGAACCTTCTCCGGTGATGACGACGTCAGCCCAAGCGCACGCTTCACGGCCATGTGCAAGATTAAGCACGAGTTCGATTCCCGGCTTCACTGTTGCGTTGAACAGGCCAAGCATGCCACCTCCGGTACCTCCCGCAGCGCCCGCTCCCGGAGTGTGCTCGATATCGCGGCCGTTATATTGCATGATTGCGCGCGCGAGATTCGCAAGCCCCTGATCGAGAAGCTCGACCTGTGTTGCGGTCGCGCCTTTTTGCGGGGCAAACACATGGGCGGCACCTTCCGGGCCGGTCAAAGGATTGGTGACGTCGCAAGCGAGAACAATCGGAACGTTTTTGATGGAATCGGAAACTCTTGAATCGTCAATCCTTGCCAAATCAACAAGAGCGCCGCCACCAAGCGGAATGTCGGAATCATGCGCATCGAGAAAACGAAATCCAAATGCGTGAGCCAATCCGGTACCGCCATCCGTGGTGGCGCTACCTCCCAAGCCGAGCACAATGCGATCCGCGCCGGCGTCGATCGCAGCGCGAATCAGCAAGCCTGTGCCAAACGTGGATGCAGCCATTGGATCACGGTCGGCAGGGGAGACCTGCTCAAGTCCGCTTGCCGAAGCCAACTCGACCACGGCGGTACGGGAAGTGTGCTTATTGCCAAGAAACCCGAACTGCGCAATAATCGGGCGACCGACCGCATCAACCGTCTCAACATCATGCAACGTGCCGCCGGTGGCATGAACCAAGGCGTGCGTCAATCCTTCGCCACCGTCGGAAAGCGGCAAAAGCCGGCATTCGGCCTGCGGATCGCCGCGCATAATGCCACGAGCCATCGCCTGTGCGATTGCTTCAGCCGAAGCGGCCTCCTTGAACGAGTCCGGTGCCAGCAAAATCCGCATACATGCCTCCTTCTACGTCTGCATCCATACAGTAATGCAGTGCCGGGGCAGAGGCTTAGCGGTAGCCCTCCCACATGGGCAGGGGGAACAGGGTGTCTTCGCATTCCGCCCACATGGCGTTCAGGTCCTGACCGGGCGTGCGCAGCCAGCGCAGCTGCACGCCGTCCATCATGGCGAATCCCGCATTAAGCAGACGACGCGTATCAACGCCTTCGGGCACACGCCAACGAATGTTGAGCGCGGTGTCGGCATTATGCAGCTCTCGATTGGCGAAATATTCGTGTGCAGGGTGGTTCGGGTCGATCGCTTCGGCACTCAACGTGGAAAACATGTGCACCTGAAGCGGTCTGCGTGCGTTCACCGCCACGATTCTGCGCCACATGTCGGCGATCAACGGTCGTGGCTCACGTACCATGTCGGTAAGAATGTCTTCCGTTTCGGAATCGTAGACTTCGTCCAGCGCGGCTGTGAGCAGTCCTTCCTTACTGCCGACATAATGCAGTACGCCAGCCTTGGTGAGTCCTACGCGATCGGCGATTTTCTGCAGGGAAGTGCCGTAATAGCCGAGCGTCCCAAACAGTTCGACGGCCGCGTTGAGAATCTCCGCCCTTCGGTCGACTTCTTCGTTGGCCATGATGATTCCCTCTCTTGCCCTTCATTGATGGCGATTCATGTGCGCTGCAATGCTTATGAATCGTCATTTCTCTCAAGTTGTAAATACTGCAGTTACTTTATGGTCGGTTAATTGATTTTTCAAAGAAGATTGGCGTGTTGCGGTGTTGGTTTTGATAAAGTACCTACCAACCGGTTAGTAGAGATTTTGGGGTTGAGGTCTCATACGGATCGGTTAACCGATCCGAACTCAAGAAAACGATGCGAAAGAGGAACGTATGAGCGAAAGCACCTATCCTTCCGTCAATGACCTGACGCTTGAAGAGAAGGCATCCCTGACTTCCGGCGGCGACGCTTGGCATCTGCAGGGTGTTGAAGCCAAGGGCATTCCCGGCTATATGATCACCGATGGCCCCCACGGCCTGCGCAAGTCCAATTCGGCCACCACCGGCGAAGTCGATTTGAACAACTGCGTGCCTGCCACCTGCTTCCCGCCGGCGGCTGGTCTGTCCAGCTCCTGGAATCCGGAACTCATCCACCAGGTTGGCGAAGCCATGGCCGAAGAGTGCATTCAGGAGAAGGTCGCCGTAATCCTCGGCCCGGGCGTGAATATCAAGCGCAACCCGCTTGGCGGCCGTTGCTTCGAATACTGGTCCGAAGACCCGTACCTGGCGGGCCATGAGGCAGTCGGCATCGTCGCAGGCGTGCAATCCAAGGGCGTGGGCACTTCGCTCAAGCATTTCGCCGCCAACAATCAGGAAACCGATCGTCTGCGCATCAGCGCCAACATCTCCCAGCGTGCGCTGCGCGAAATCTACTTCCCGGCGTTCGAGCACATCGTCAAGGAAGCCCAGCCGTGGACCATCATGTGCGCATACAACTGCATCAACGGCGTGCATGCGGCACAGGACCACTGGCTGCTCACTGACGTGCTGCGCGACGAATGGGGTTTCCAAGGCATCGTCATGAGCGACTGGGGCGCCGACCATGATCGCGTCGCATCCCTCAACGCGGGCCTCAACCTCGAAATGCCGCCAAGCTATACCGACGACCAAATCGTGTATGCGGCACGAGACGGTCGTATCCAGCCGGCACAGCTCGACCGCATGGCACAAGGCATGATCGACCTGGTCAACAAGACGCGCGCAGCCATGAGCATCGAAAACTATCGTTTCGACATCGAAGCTCACGACGAAGTCGCACATCAGGCGGCCATCGAATCCATGGTGCTGCTCAAGAACGATGATGCCATTCTTCCGGTCGCCGGCGATGCCAAGGTCACGGTCATCGGCGAATTCGCACGCACCCCGCGTTATCAGGGCGGCGGCTCCTCGCACATCACCCCAACCAAGATGACCAGCTTCCTCGACACCCTCACCGAACGCGGCGTGGATGCCAAGTTCGCCCCAGGCTTCACCCTCGACCTCGAACCGGCCGATCCGGCACTCGAAGCCGAAGCCGTCGACGCTGCCAAGGGCGCCGACGTGGTGCTCATGTTCCTGGGGCTCCCCGAAGCAGCCGAATCCGAAGGCTTCGACCGTGAGACCCTCGACATGCCGGCCAAGCAGATCGCACTGCTCGAAGCCGTCGCAACCGAAAACAAGAACGTTGTGGTCGTACTCTCCAACGGCTCCGTCGTCACCGTGGCACCGTGGGCCAAGAACGCCAAGGGCATCCTCGAATCCTGGCTGCTCGGCCAGTCCGGCGGTCCGGCGCTCGCTGACGTGCTGTTCGGCAAGGTGAGCCCGTCCGGCAAGCTTGCGCAGACCATTCCGTTCGACATCAACGACGATCCGAGCACCATCAACTGGCCGGGCGAAGAGGGGCATGTCGACTACGGCGAAGGCGTGTTCGTGGGCTACCGCTATTACGACACCTACAACAAGGCCGTCGACTACCCGTTCGGATTCGGCCTGAGCTACGCCACGTTCGAAGTGAGCGACGTGAAGGCCGTCAAGACCGGTGCCTGTACCGCATCCGTCAGCGCAGTGGTCAAGAACACCTCGAACGTTGACGCCGCCGAAACCGTGCAGGTGTACGTGGCTCCTGGCAAGGCCGACGTAGCCCGCCCGAAACACGAGCTTAAGGGCTTCAAGAAGGTATTCCTCAAGGCTGGCGAATCCGCAGAAGTCTCCTTCGAGCTCGACGATCGCGCCTTTGCCTACTGGTCTGAGAGGTTCAATGACTGGCACGTGGAGAGCGGCGAATACACCATCGAGGTCGGCACGTCCAGCCGTGACATCGCCGGTTCCGCGGTGGTGGAGCTCGACGGCGACGGCAAGGCCCAGCCGCTCACCGAATGGTCCAACTTCATGGAATGGCGTAAGGATCCGCTCGGTTCCAAGGTGCTTGAAATCCTGCGTGCCGAGGGCGAAGCCGGCCGCATGCCGGTGGTGCCCGACAACGACATGACCCGCCTGTTCCTCGATCCCATGCCGATCAACAGCATGTCGGTGCTGATGGGCGCCGATGGCAAGCAGATCTTCGAATACATGCTTGAGAAGTACGCTGAACTCACCAAGTAGTTTCGTAGGATTCAAGGCTTAAGGCCGAGGGATTCGATCCGTTAACGCTGAACCGGTACGGATCTGATTCCTCGGCCTTTTTGTCGCGGACGATGAGATGCGCGACACGCTGATCGTTGCATGTGCAACAGTTGTATATGCAACGGTTTAGCATGTGTGGTGTGACAGAAGTGACGAATGAACAATACAAGGAACCGTCAGGTTCACGACTTGCCGAAGTCTGGGAAAGTGGCCTGACCAAGCCTCCCAGCGTGGCCATTCGCTCGCTGCACAACGTGGTCAACCGGTATTTGCGCGTCACCCGTCCCGAAGAGGCGGAAGACGTCAGCAACGGCAACGTTGACATCATCGTGTACTTGGCAAGGCATGATAACGAGGAGATCTTCCCTCAAGACATCGAGCAACGTTTTGGCGTGACCCGATCCACATCATGCCGAGTGTTGGGACTGATGGAGCAGAAGGGGCTGATCGCCCGCGAGTCGGTGAAGCGTGACGCACGTCTGAAAAAGATCGTATTGACGGACAAATCGAGGCATATTGCCGAAGTGCTGCACGACAATGCGAAAAACATGGAACGAATCCTGTTGGAAGGTCTTGATGATGACCAGATCCGCCAATTCATGCACATGCTTGACGTCATGCAGACGAATCTGGTGAAAACAGGTTTGATCGGAGACGAAAGCCGATATTCAAGCTTGGAAATACAGGAACAGGATTTTGGCGAATCGCAGGTTTCGCAAAAGCCGCAGGTTTCGCAAGAATCGCAAGAATCATGCGATGGGCGGAATCCGCATAATCGCGATTCTCATGATGAATACGTTTCGCGCATACTGCGAATGTCGCAGGAAATGGCGATCGCAAACAACCTCAGGTAACACACGCAAGCAAGTAAGTACGAAAAAGAAAGGACAAGGAGCGACAGCGGCAAACGCAACGACGTCCACAACGTCAAAACCAAAGCAACACGTCATTCGCACACTGGGCAAATCCCTGCGCGAATACAAAAAAGCCAGCCTGCTCTCCCCGGTATTCGTAGCCGTGGAAAGCGTGCTGGAAATCCTTATTCCGACCGTCATGGCATCGCTGATTGATGAGGGCATCAGCGGTGGCAGCATGCCGGCAATTTTGAAATTCGGCTTGATTCTGCTGATTTGTTCGGCGGTTTCGCTGACATCCGGCTTTTTGGCCGGAAAGTTCTCGGCCATTGCGGGCGCAGGATTCGCCAAAAACCTGCGTCACGACCAGTTTGAGAAGGTGCAGGGCTACAGCTTCACCAATATCGACCGTTTCTCCACCGGTTCGATCATCACGCGACTGACCACTGATGTGACCAACCTGCAGAACGCATATTCAATGATCATCCGCATGGGTGTGCGCGCTCCGATCATGGTGATTGTGGCGTGGATCTTCTCCTTCCGCATCAGCCCATCCATTTCGCTGGTGTTCCTCGCCTGCATTCCGGCGCTCGCCATCGGCCTGTGCGGTCTGGCAGTACTGGTGCATCCGGTGTTCGAGCGCGTGTTCCACACGTACGACAAGCTCAACAACGTGGTAGACGAGAACCTGCAGGGCATCCGCGTGGTCAAGTCCTACAATCGCGAAAACCACGAAACCGAAAAGTTCAACCGCATTTCCGAGCGCATCTTCAAGGACTTCACCAAGGCCGAACGCATTATGAGCTTCAACAATCCGCTCATGATGCTGTGCGTGTACGTGTCCATGCTGCTTATCGCCTGGATGGGTGCCCAGCAGATCGTGGCATCCGGCAACAATGCGGCCCTTGGATTGACCGCCGGCGATCTGACCGCATTGGTCACCTATGCCATGCAGATTCTCATGGCCATGATGATGCTGTCCATGATTTTCGTGATGTGCATTATTTCGCAGGCCTCCGCCGAACGCATCTGCCAGGTGCTGAACGAGGAAAGCACGGTTACGAATCCGGAAAATCCGGTTATGGAAGTGAAGAATGGTGAGATTGATTTCAACCATGTCACCTTCCGTTATTCCGCCACTTCCGAAAAGCCGGTGCTTGACGATATTGATTTGAAGATCCGTTCCGGTATGACCGTCGGCATCGTCGGCGGCACCGGTTCCGCAAAGTCCAGTTTGGTGCAGCTTGTGCCACGTTTGTATGACGTGACCGAAGGCTCGCTGAAGGTCGGCGGCGTGGATGTGCGCGATTACGATTTGGAAGTATTGCGCGATCAGGTCGCCATGGTATTGCAGAAGAACGTGCTGTTCTCCGGAACCATTGCCGAAAACCTGCGTTGGGGCAATCCGAACGCCACTGATGAAGAGATTCGTCACGCATGCCAGCTTGCGCAGGCCGACGGCTTCATTCAGGAATTCCCCGACAAGTACGATACGTACATCGAACAGGGCGGTACCAACGTTTCCGGCGGTCAGCGCCAGCGTTTGTGCATTGCGCGTGCGCTGCTGAAAAAGCCGAAGATCCTTATTCTCGACGATTCCACGTCCGCGGTCGACACCAAAACCGATCAGCTGATTCGCGCCGCATTCCATCATGAGATTCCCGACACCACGAAGATCATCATCGCCCAGCGTGTGGCCTCCGTGCAGGAATCCGACATGATTCTCGTCATGGATCATGGCCGCATCATGGCGGCCGGCACGCATGAACAACTGCTCGAAAACTGCGACGAATATCGCTCCATCTACGAATCGCAAACCAAGAATCAGGCTCAACCTGAGGAACTGCAGTGAAAGGAGGCAACAGATGACTGAACAAACTTCCGCATTGAAATCCAAAGACAACAACAACGCGGCCGGCAACCAGACAAAGCAGGCGAAGCGGCGGAAGCCGCAAAATCAGATGCAGCAATCGCATGGCAAACCGCCGGTGCAGAAAGCCGCACCCGGCACCACCAAGCGTATCTTCGGCTACGTCTTCCAATACAAGTGGCGTGTGGCGCTCGTGGTGGTGTGCATTCTCGTCGGTGCCGCGGCGCAGGCCGGATCGTCGCTGTTCCTGCAGTCGTTGATCGACACGTACATTCTGCCCATGGTCGGCGCCTCCGATCCTGATTGGATGCCGCTGCTGCGCGCGTTGACGCTCATGGCGTGCCTGTATGCGGCCGGCATTTTCTGCAGTTGGCTGTGGCAGTGGGTCATCGTAACCGTGGAGCAGGGCACGTTGAAGAAGATCCGCGACGACATGTTCGCCCACCAGCAGACCCTGCCGATCCGCTACTTCGACACCAACGAACACGGCGATATTATGAGCCGTTACACCAACGACACCGACACGTTGCGCCAGGCCATCAGCCAATCGTTCCCGCAAATGTTCTCGTCCGCGGTGTCCGCAATCGCCGCGCTCGTGTCGATGCTGTGGCTGTCGGTGCCCGTCACCATTTTCGTGCTCGCCTTCACCGTGATCCTGTTTGTGGTGGTGCGCAAGGTCGTTTCCCGCTCCGGACGTTACTTCGTCAAGCAGCAGATCGCCATCGGCGACGTGAACGCATTCGTGGAGGAAGCGGTCAACGGCCAGAAGGTCATCAAGGTCTTCAACCATGAAGACGCCACCCAAACCACCTTCGACAAGAAGAACGAAGAACTGTTCGAAGCTTCCGCCGAAGCGAACACGTGGGGCAACGTGACCATGCCAATCGTAGGCAACATGGGTTACCTGCTGTACATTCTACTGGCTATTTTCGGCGGATCCGCAGCGATTTCCGGACTTGGCAACTTCGGATTGTCCGGTGCTGGCCCGCTCACCCTGGGTACGCTGATCTCGCTGTTGACGCTGTCCCGCTCTTTCGTGAACCCGCTTGGCCAGGTGTCCATGCAGTTCAACATGGTGATGATGGCGCTTGCAGGCGCATCCCGCATCTTCGCGCTTATGGACGAGCAGCCGGAGGACGACGGCGGTTCCGTGACCTTGGTGAACGTGGAACTCGGCGAAGATGGACGCACCATGACCGAAGTTGACCATGAAACCGGTCACTGGGCGTGGAAGCGCGAGGAAGGCGATGACGGCACCCGTTCGCTCAAGGCCGCGCAATCCTTGAGCCCGCGTGCCGCCGAAGTGGCCATGAAAGCCCGTGAAACCGCCATTACCTCACCGGACGGTCGCCTCACCCTCCTGCAGGGCGATGTGCGCTTCACCGACGTGAACTTCGGCTATAACCCCGACAAACCGGTGCTGCACGACATCACCTGGTTCGCCAAGCCCGGACAGAAGATCGCATTGGTGGGCGCAACCGGTGCTGGCAAAACCACCGTCACTAACCTGATCAACCGCTTCTACGACATTCAAGACGGCATGATCCTGTACGACGGCATTTCCGTCAAGGGCATCCGCAAGCCGGATCTGCGCCGTTCTCTGGGCGTGGTGCTGCAGGACGTGAACCTGTTCACCGGTACGGTGATGGACAACATCCGCTACGGTCGCCCCGACGCCACCGATGAGGAATGCATCGCCGCCGCGAAGCTCACGAACGCCGACGGCTTCATCCGCATGCTGCCCAACGGCTACCAGACCGTGCTCGAAGGCGACGGCTCCGGCCTGTCCCAGGGCCAGCGCCAGTTGATTTCCATCGCACGTGCTGCCGTGGCCGATCCGCCGGCCATGATCCTCGACGAGGCCACCTCGTCCATCGACACCCGTACCGAAGAGGTGGTGCAGGCCGGCATGGACAACCTCATGAAGGGTCGTACCGTGTTCGTGATCGCCCACCGCCTCTCCACGGTGCGCAACTCCGACGTGATCATGGTGCTCGACCATGGCCGCATCATCGAACGCGGCTCGCATGACGAGCTCATCGCGCAGAAGGGCGAGTACTATCAGCTCTACACAGGTGCCGTAGAACTCGAATAATCTAATAGTCTCCTGAATTGGAGCGATGCGAGCACACGCTAGCGTTCTACACTAGCCGCGCTTCGATCCCTGTCGGCTGATACCGCCCTTATGGCCGGTGGCTTTGAACGGCACGGATCCTCTGGAAAATCCCTTGCTTTGAAATTGCGATTTTGAAGCAAGGGATTTCTTATTGTCTTTGCCATGCATGGTATTCGGCTGCGGCCAGCCCGCCTTCCGTGAAGGCGGTTCCGTCATACGTTCATGAGACTGCTGCATGAGCAGCGATTATAATTGGCTTGCGTAATCGTTGCATAAATCTCGCTTGGTTTGTCGTTATGTCAATAATAGGTTATCCTTTCATGGGTAAACGATTTACTAAATTGGAGAGCGAGACATGGCGACGATTAAAGAGATTGCGCAACGTACCGGGTTTTCTCAGGCTACGGTGTCTCGACTTCTGAACGGTGATCCCACCCTATCGGTGCGTGAAGAGACTCGTCGCAAGATCATTCAGGCGAGCGAGGACCTCGGCTATAGCGTGCAGACCAAGCGCATCGTCATCCCTCATGAGGTTGCATTGCTTGACAATGAAAAGTCCGACGAGGCGTTGCGGGACTCCTATTTCACCGATTTGCGTTCGGCGCTCGAACGCAATGCGGAACAGCAACGCATGGAAATGACGGTGTTCCACAATCTCGACGATATGATCGCTCGCAGTTCCAAATTCGACGGGTTCATGGCGATCGGCGCCGACCAGATCAGCGAGGAAGACTTAGAGCGGCTGCATAGGGCCATGCCGTATGGCGTGTTCATTGACGTGAATCCGGCGCCGAATCTGTTCGATTCCGTGCAGCCTGATTTGCAGCAGACCATGCATGATGCGGTCGCGGCCTGTGCTGCCAAGGGCATGAAGCGCGTTGGATTCATCGGAGGCAAGGGCTGCCTGATGAACTTTTATGAGGTCGATGAGGAGAATCGCGCCACATATTTCCGTCGTGAGGCAAGGCGTTTCGGTATTCAATCCGACGGATTGGTGTATTCCGACGGCTTGTTCACCGTGAGCAACGGCCGTGCGTTGGGGGAGCAATTCGTGCGCGACCATAATGGCGTGCTGCCTGATGCCGTGATCGTAGCTGCCGATGTGATTGCGGTTGGCGTGCTGCAGGCGTTCAATGCGGTTGGCGTGCTGGTGCCGCGCGATATCAGCGTGATCAGCATTAACAATCAAACGATTTCGCAGTTGACCTCGCCGCCGTTGAGCACATTCTCCATCGATCAGAACGAGCTTGCGCGCGTGGCGACGCTGATGTTGGGTGATGCCATTTCCGGCAAACGCACGATTCGTCAGCATGCGTACCTGTCGACGTCGCTGGTGGTGCGCGATAGTTTTGTGCCGGCAAAATAGCGGTTATTTCTTTACTTCTGTATAGTAATCGGGCTATTTCCAGATTGGCTTGGTTTCGTTTCGACGTGGAAGCTTTTGCATATCGTAAATATCGATTTTGGTAAAAGCTGCCACAAGATAATGCGACAGTTTGCCTATTTTGTTGTGTAAATGGCGAAAAAATAACGTTTTTGGCTATCTTTCGAACAGAAGCTCACAAAATATGACACGCCGATAGGCGATATGTTCAGTGATATATTTTACTAACTTTAGGTAAGGGGATATACTGATAGTTAGGTCAAGGAAGGACCTGTATCTGACTTCTAAGGAGAAGCAAAGATGGGAAATGGCAACAACGGTTCCAAAGGCGGGAACCTCTTGTCTCGCGTGGCGTACTCGTTCGGTAACGTCGGCCAGTCCGCGTTCTACAACGCACTGAGCACCTATTTCATCGTCTACGTGACGAGCTCGCTGTTCTCTGGCGTCGATAAGAGCGTCGCCACCAAGCTGATTGGCATCATCACCGGCCTGGTCGTGGTGATTCGTATCGCAGAAATCTTCATCGACCCGCTGCTGGGCAACATCATCGACAACACCAACACCAAGTGGGGTCGCTTCAAGCCGTGGCAGCTCATCGGTGGTACCGTTTCCGCCATCCTGCTGGTGCTCGTCTACACTGGTCTGTTCGGTCTGGTGAACGTGAATACTACCCTGTTCATCGTGCTGTTCATCATCACCTTCATTGTGCTCGACGTGTTCTACTCGCTGCGTGACATTTCCTACTGGGGTATGATCCCGGCATTGAGCTCCGACTCCCACGAGCGCTCCACCTACACCGCACTCGGCTCCTTCGGCGGCTCCATCGGCTACAACGGTCTGACCATCGTGGTCATCCCGATCGTCACCTACTTCAGCTGGGTGTTCACCGGCAAGTACGTCGAAAGCCAGTCCGGCTGGACCTGCTTCGCCATCATCGTGGCCATCCTCGGCATCCTCACCGTGTGCTCCGTGGCGTTCGGCACCAAGGAAAGCACCACCACGCTGCGTGCCAAGGCCGAAGACAACGGCGGCCCGCTGCAGGCCTTCAAGGCTCTGGCCCAGAACGATCAGCTGCTGTGGGTTGCCTTGAGCTACCTGCTGTACGCCATCGCCAACGTGGCCACCACCGGCGTGCTCATGTACCTGTTCAAGTACATCCTCGACAACACCGCCGCATACTCCATCGTGGGCGTCATCCCGGTCATCACCGGCTTGGTTATGGCTCCGCTGTACCCGATCCTGAACAAGCGCATTCCGCGCCGCTACCTGTACTTGGGTGGCATGGTGCTCATGATCGTCGGCTACCTGCTGTTCGCCGTCGGCTCCAGCAATCTGGCAATGGTCATCGTCGGTCTGGTCTTCTTCTACCTGCCGCAGACTTTCATTCAGATGACCGCCATCCTGTCGCTGACCGACTCCATCGAATATGGTCAGCTCAAGAACGGCAAGCGTAACGAGGCCGTCACCCTGTCCGTCCGCCCGATGCTCGACAAGATCGCAGGCGCATGCTCCAACGGTATCGTCGGCTTCATCGCCGTAGCCGCAGGCATGATCGGTGACGCAACCGCCGCGGATATGACCGCCGCGAACATCGGCATGTTCAAGGTCTGCGCATTCTACGTGCCGCTGGGCATCATCGTGCTGAGCCTGCTCGTGTTCCTCTTCAAGGTGAAGATCACCGAGAAGATGCACGACGAGATTGTCGAAGAGCTCGAAGCCAAGCTTGCTTCCGGTGAAATCTCCGAATGATCGAACATAGTATGTTCTAAAAATACATATTGAAAATACGATTACAATGCCGATACTGATGGGCTGTCAGTATCGGCATTTCTGTTGTATGTAATCCTACATAAGAGCTATTGTGAATCGCCATGAAACCTATTGTGAAATCGTCCATAATCATGCAAAACAAGCGAAAATAGTTCGCGCTGCATGCTATAGTGACAACCGAAATGCGAGCGATGATCCGTTATCAGCGGGGAGCTTCCGGAAGAACGGTCGCGTGAGCGACTTATTAGACCCGGCGGGAAGGCCCGAATAGCCGAACATACAAGCGGTCGCACGTATATTTGAAAGTGCGGCAAACGAGGTGGTACCGCGGTGGCGGCGTCCAGCAGACGTTACGGCCATCGTCCTCGTAGGAGATAGATAGCAAAACCTACGAGGAGATACGGTGAGCGAAAACAACGTGTATCCGAAGGCAGCTGCGGGTGAGCAGAGCGCCAATGTAGCGCCGAACCCCAGTTTCCCGAAGCTGGAAGAATCCGTCCTTGATTATTGGGAGAAGGACGCCACTTTCCAGAAGTCCATTGAACGCCGTCCTTCCGGCGATCACAGCCAGAACGAATTCGTCTTCTTCGACGGACCGCCGTTCGCCAACGGCCTGCCGCACTACGGCCACCTGTTGACCGGCTACGCCAAGGATGTGATTCCGCGCTACCAGACCATGAAGGGCCACAAGGTCAATCGTGTGTTCGGCTGGGATACGCACGGTCTGCCGGCAGAGCTTGAAGCCCAGAAGGAACTGGGCATCGACTCGGTCGATCAGGTCAAGGAAATGGGTATCGACAAGTTCAACGACGCTTGCCGCGCCTCCGTGCTCAAGTACACCAACGAGTGGAAGGACTACGTGCACCGTCAGGCACGTTGGGTCGATTTCGAGCATGGCTACAAGACGCTGAACATTCCATACATGGAATCCGTGATGTGGGCGTTCAAGCAGCTGTACGACAAGGGCCTTGCGTATCAGGGCTACCGCGTGCTGCCGTACTGTCCGAAGGATCAGACGCCGCTTTCCGCGCACGAGCTGCGCATGGACGCCGACGTGTATCAGGATCGTCAGGACACCACCGTGTCCGTGGCCGTGAAGCTGCGCGACGAGGAAGACGCCTATGCGGTGTTCTGGACCACCACGCCGTGGACCGTTCCCACCAACTTTGCCATCGTGGTCGGCGCAGACATCGACTATGTGGAAGTGCGTCCGACCGAAGGCAAGTTCGCGGGCAAGAAGTTCTACCTGGGCAAGCCACTGCTCGGCTCCTACGCCAAGGAACTTGGCGACAACTATGAGATCGTGCGCGAACTCAAGGGTGCCGAGATGGAAGGCTGGCGCTACTACCCGGTGTTCCCGTACTTCGCAGGCGACGAGAACGCCGTCGAAGGCAAGGTTCCGGGTCCGGAAGGCTATCAGATCTTCACCGCCGACTATGTCGATACCGTTGAGGGTACCGGTCTCGTGCATCAGGCTCCGTACGGCGAGGACGATATGAACACGCTCAACGCCAAGGGCATCAAGAGTGTTGATGTGCTCGACGCGGGCTGCAAGTTCACCGCGCTGTGCCCGGACTACGAGGGCATGTACGTGTTCGATGCGAACAAGCCGATCCTGCGTAACCTGCGTGCCGGCGACGGTCCTCTGGAGCGTATTCCGGAAGACCAGCGCGCGATCCTTTTCCAGGAGAAGAGCTACGTGCACTCTTACCCACACTGCTGGCGTTGCGCCACGCCGCTCATCTACAAGCCGGTGAGCTCGTGGTTCGTGTCCGTCACCAAGATCAAGGATCGTCTGCTCGAACTGAACCAGGAAATCAACTGGATTCCGGGCAATGTGAAGGACGGCCAGTTCGGCAAGTGGCTGGCCAACGCCCGTGACTGGTCGATCTCCCGCAACCGTTTCTGGGGTTCGCCGATTCCGGTGTGGGTTTCCGATGATCCGAAGTATCCACGCGTGGATGTGTACGGTTCGTTGGACGAGCTGAAGGCTGATTTTGGCGATTATCCGCGCGACCATGAGGGCAATGTCAACATGCACCGCCCGTACATCGACGAGCTGACCCGCGTCAACCCGGACGATCCGACCGGCAAGAGCCACATGCACCGCATCACCGACGTGATGGACTGCTGGTTCGAATCCGGTTCCATGAGTTTCGCCCAGTACCATTACCCGTTTGAGAACAAGGAAACGTTCGAACAGCATTTCCCGTGCGATTACATCGTGGAATACATCGGCCAGACCCGTGGCTGGTTCTACGTGCTGCACATCATGGCGACCGCACTGTTCGACAAGCCGGCGTTCAAGAACGTGATCTGCCATGGCATCGTGCTCGGTTCCGATGGTCAGAAGATGTCGAAGCACTTGCGCAACTACCCGGATGTGAACGGTGTGTTCAACGATTTCGGCTCCGACGCCATGCGTTGGTTCCTCATGAGCTCGCCGATCCTACGCGGCGGTAACCTGATCGTGACCGCCGATGGCATTCGTGACACCGTGCGTCAGGTCATGCTGCCAGTGTGGAGTTCGTACTACTTCTTCACCCTGTATGCGAACGCTGCTAATAATGGTGCCGGTTTCGATGCTCGTGCGTTGCGTGCCGATGAGGTCGCCGCACTGCCGGAAATGGACCGCTACCTGCTGGCACGTACCCGCCGTCTGATCGAGAAGACGCAAAGCTCGCTGGATGACTTCCTGATCTCCGACGCTTGCGAAGCAGTGTCTGATTTCATCGACATGCTCACCAACTGGTATATCCGCAACAATCGTGACCGTTTCTGGAATGAGGATGCGAACGCGTTCAACACGCTGTACACCGTGCTTGAAGCATTCATGCGCGTGATCGCACCGCTCGCTCCGATGGAAGCGGAAGCCGTGTGGCGTGGTCTGACCGGTGGCGAGTCCGTGCATCTGGCCGACTGGCCGTTCCTTGCCGACGAACAGACCGGCGAAGCGACCGAACTGGGCCGTGTGCTCGTTGACGATCCGGCTCTGGTTGACGCGATGGAGAAGGTGCGCGAGGTCGTGTCCGGCACCCTGTCGATGCGTAAGACGAAGCAGATTCGTGTGCGCCAGCCACTGCATAAGCTGACCGTGGTGGTGGAAAACACTGATGCCGTGGCCTCATACGACGAGATTCTGAAATCCGAACTGAACGTGAAGAACGTTGAACTGTGCACGCTTGAGGATGCCGAAGCCCAAGGCTTGAAGATCATCAACGAGCTGCGCGTGAACGCTCGCGTGGCAGGCAAGCGCCTGCGCAAGGACGTACAGTTCGCCATCAAGGCCTCCAAGTCCGGCGCATGGCATGTGAACGCAGACGGCGCTCCGGTATGCGAGACGCCGAACGGCGAGATCGTGCTTGAGGAAGGCGAATACGAGCTGATCAACAGCGTGGAGGAGAAGAACGCCGAAGAGGCCGCCAACTCCGTTTCCGCCGCGCTGCCGACCGGTGGCTTCGTGATCCTCGACACCGAGCTGAACGATGATCTGATCGCCGAAGGCTACGCCCGCGACGTGATCCGCGCCGTGCAGGACGCCCGTAAGGCCGCCGGTCTGGAAATCTCCGACCGCATCGCGCTGACGTTGACTGTGCCGGCCGATGACGTGGCGAAGGTCGAGCAGTTCAAGGATCTCATCGCCTCCGAGACGCTCGCCACCTCCTTCAACGTGAAGGAAGGCGGCTCCGAGCTCAGCGTGGAGGTTGCCAAGGCCTGAACTGAACGAAGCTCGGTCGGCTTGCGATTATTCCAAGCTGCGGCTAGAGTAATCCCTTGGCTTTCGAGCCGCCGTGGCGTTGCCCACCGCGGCTCGAGTCCACTCAAGACTTGATTTGTGTCCGTGCCGCGCAGCCGCGTTCCTTACGCGGTTGGCGCGCACGGAAACAGATCGTTAAGCGAATGGTTCTCAGTACCATCCATGTGAGTCAAGCACACATTCTTGAGAAGCAGTCGCGCCGCCGGACGGCGGATTCAACGGGTTCGCCCAAGTGGGTGGATTCCAAGAATCCGCTGTCCGGTTTTTTCTATGTACGAATAAATGTGGCTAACGCGGAATTTAGCTACACTTATTCGGTTAAGTGTAGCTAACGCAAAAAATATTCATATCTTTCCATTTGGAATTGAAAATGGAAAGATATGAATAGGTATACCAATGAGTATACGTATATGCGGATTATTCCACTTGAAAGTCTTCTGTCTCTATATGCCGAACCTCGTTGCAATGCTCGTGAGAACTGTAACGCTATGGTAATGTAGGGGTGCTTGAACATATCTGTGAAGGAGCAGATTATGACTTTGCTGGCGCACAAGGACGCGGATGGCGGTGTGCAGACGTTGCGTGACCATCTTCACAATGCGGGTGACTTAGCGGAAAGCTATGAATCGGAGTTTTCTCAGATTCCGCGAATGGCGGCGCTCCTGCATGATGTTGGAAAGGTCGCGCAACAGTTTCAAACGTATCTGATATCAGGCAAGGGACGTCGTGGTGAGATTCCTCATGCGAGGCAGGGTGCGTTCGTCGTCAATGACCTGCCGATTTCGAATTCGGCAGCGGAAATCGTGAAAGAGATTCTTGAACTTGTTATTGCAAAACATCATGGAGAGCTTCCTGATTGCATCAATGAAATCGGTGATGAGGCTTTTCTCACAGGTTTTACGGAAGCAGATAAACAGAATCCTAAATATGCGTATGGGGAAATCAAACAGGGGCTACATGATTTGGATCTCGACTTGCAAGACACCTTCCAGCAGGCCGAAAAAGATGTTTTCGATTTTGCAGGACGAACTAAATTGCTGAAATTGTCGAAAGATAGTCGTTATTTCTACTCGGGATTACTAGTTAAATACGTTTATTCTCGTTTGATTGATGCCGATAGAACAGATACGGCTTATTTTGAGACGAAAGAGCAATATCATCCGATCAAGGCGGATTGGTCGGAACTGATTCGCCGTCTTGACGAAAGCATGAAATCATTCGATTCGACATCCGAAATCAATAAAATCCGTCAACAGATTACGGAACAGTGCCGTCAAGCTGGGAGCCGAGAGACAGGGATTTACCGATTGTCGGTTCCGACCGGAGGCGGTAAAACGTTGGCTTCGTTGAATTTCGCCTTGCATCATGCTTTGGAAACAGGGAAAAGACGAATCATTTATGTGATTCCGTACTTGTCTATTACGTCACAGACCGTGGCAACATTCCGGAATATGCTTGGTCTGGATGCTGACAGCAATATTGTGCTGGAGCATTACTCCACCGCGGGCCTTCAGAATTCCGGTAACACGGGATCTATCGGCACAAGTGAGGAAGAGGATGCGAAGGAACGTCAACGTAAACTGGCGTCTGAACGTTGGGATAATCCGATCATCGTGACTACGATGGTCGAATTCTTGGAAACGGTTATGTCGGCGCGTGGTACGAAACTTCGTAAATTCCACAACATGGCCAATAGCGTCATCATTTTTGATGAGATTCAGTCGCTTCCATTGAATATCATCAATCCGTTTAATGAAGTTGTGAGTTTTCTTTCGACGATATTGGACTCGACTATTCTGCTGTGCTCAGCTACGCAGCCTTTATTGGAACGAACGGCGCGAAAGAATCTGCGTCTGTCAGACGAGCCTGATCTTATCGACAATACTGATGGTTACGAAGAGAAGCTCAAGCGTACCCGGATTATTGCTTCACAGGAAAGCAAGAGTTGCGAGGAACTTGCGAACATCATATATGAGCAGGCACTTCGGAACGGCAATTGTCTGTCTATCGTCAACACGAAGAGTGAAGCGCGCAAAATGTATCAGTGTTTGCAAGAGCTCAATGCTGACGGGCAGTTTGAGTTGATTCATTTGAGTACTGCCATGTGTGGCAAACATAGGGCAGACCAGTTAGCGAGAATAAAGGTGTTAACTGATCCTCATGATTCCAAGCCGGTGATTTGCGTAAGCACGCAGCTTATCGAAGCGGGAGTGGACCTTTCGTTCGCATGCGTAGTCAGGGCGATGGCTGGTCTGGATAGCATTATGCAAGCGGCTGGCAGGTGCAACAGGAATGGTGAATCGAAAGAAATCAAGGATGTGTATGTCTATCCGTTGCAAGGTGAGGAAAGGTTCAAGGACTATCTTCCAGAGATTCACAGAGGCAAAAAGCTCACTTTGCAGATTATGGGTGAGCATCCTGATGCTGATCTGCTTTCTACTGGCATGCTCAATGAGTTTTATGGCATGCTGCTTCAAAGTGAGGATCGAGATGGCGGCAATAGTTTGCTGGATGGTCCGCTTTGGAAAAAGGAAAACGCTGGAAAAACGATTTATGAGTTGCTGGCATACAACGAAAGCCAACGTAAGCAATTCGAGAACAATACGATGGGGGAGAGATACAATCCGTTTTTTGCCCAGGCGTTCAAAACGGTCGGCAATGAATATCGTGTGATTCCGAAAATCACGCACAATGTTGTGGTTCCCTATGGCAATGCGATGGAATTACTGGATATGTTGGGCCACGGTGAGTTGAGGGAGAAGATTGCGATTCTGCGGCGGCTACAGGAATACACGGTTTCCCTTTTCGATTACGAATACAAGATTTTGAACGAAAAACATGCGATTTCCATCGCTAGCGAGGATTTCGATATTTGCGTTCTGAATGGAGATTATTACAAAGGCGAATATGGCGTGGTGACAGAGACGGACATGTCTCTGTTGATGATATGAAAGGGCAGTGGTTCTCCTGCAGGTCGATGGGAATCTGCAGGAGAGTTTCGTTTGGTAAATACGCATGTTGTACATATTTTCAATCCACGCCATGAATGTGGCGACAGTAGGAAAACCTACTTATACAAGAATAACTGGTTGATTGTTGATTGAGAAACACTCAAAGAGTTCTATGTACAACAAGTGTAAAATGTGCTATATTGACAGTGGCTGGTTGAGGGAACGATTAACGAAGGAGTTATATGCAACGACATCGCAACTCAATTGAATATGAGGTATCAGGCAGATATGCGTTGTTCTCGGAAGCAGCAACACGTGTTGGGGGTGAGAAATTTTCGTATCAGGTGCCAACGTACCAAGCTTTGAAAGGCATTACGGAAAGCATCTATTGGAAGCCAACTTTTATGTGGGTTATTGACGCTGTTCGTGTGATGAACAGAGTTCAGACTGAAGGAAAGGGAATTCGACCCATCAAAATGAGCGGTGGCAATGATCTTTCGTACTACACGTATCTCAAAGACGTGCGTTATCAGGTTTTGGCTCATTTCGAATGGAATGATCAGCGTGAAGATCTTGTCGCTGACCGCGACGAAAACAAACATCATAATATCGCCTTGAGATCCGTTCAGAAAGGCGGTCGCCGAGACATATTCTTGGGGACGCGCGAGTGCCAGGGGTATGTGGAACCATGTGAGTTCGGATCTGGCGAAGGGTTTTATGACGGTTATGGCGAGTGGAATATGGGATACATGTTCCATGGATTCACGTATCCGGATGAAAACGAGGACCACGATTTTATCGCCCGATTCTGGTCGCCTGTTATGTCCGACGGCATCATCGAATTTGAGCGTCCGGAATCCACGAAATTGGATGGACGAATTATCAGGAAAAACCAGAGCGTCAAGGAATTCGCTTTGGGGAGCAATCTGCAGCCGGTGGGAGAGGAGTGAGTGATGAGCCTGTCGAACAATCTGTTGCTTATCAACGAATCTGTGCACAACGCCGCCGGAAAAATTCCGAGAAGTGGCGACGGTTCTACGCTTGACATTAGGAAAGCCTTGATTCCTCCGGGGCATACGACACTTCCGACACTATTGACGCTAGGGGTAAACGAGAATGGTGAGATACTACGGCTTCTGAGGGAAAAACAAACGATTGTTATCCCGTGCACAGAAAGTTCCATGGGACGCACCATCAAGCCGGTACCGCATCCTCTGTTTGATCAGCTCCAATATCTCGACTTGCATTTCGACAAGGAGAAAACCTCCATGTATTTGGAGCAGCTTGCCGCTTGGAAAGGCGACAACGTCAAACTTAATGCCATCTATCGATGCGTCTCGGAACACAGCATCAGCGAAGAAGCCGCTCGATTCAATGTGGAAATAACCGAAAAAGACCGGAAAGCAGGTGTTTGCTTCGAAGTTGAAATTGGGCTGCAAAACTCAGATGTCTCGAACGATCCCGATATACAGGCGCAATGGATTTCTTATTTGTACCATGATCGACAGAAAAAAGGGAAGGATATGTTCGGAGAGGACCTATATGCTCCGATATTGAACTTCCCTAAGAAAATTGTCAGCGTAAATGGCAACGCCAAACTGTTATCGGCAAACGATTCAACGAATTTCACCTATCGAGGGCGCTTCGCATCCAAAGAGGAGGCTTTGCAAGTCGATGGTGAAACATCGCAGAAGATACATTCGACGCTGCAATGGTTGGTCAATAATCATGGAACGATTACCGATACCCAGGCCATAGTCATCTGCTCGGTGAAAAACCCCAACGAAAAGCCGAAGCTTGACCCTCAGGAAGGTTCTTATGATTTTGGCTCTTTGTTCTCATCGGATGTGGACGAGCCGGAAGCTCCCCGCAACGATATTGCAGATGCGCTGACCGCAACAAACTTTCAATACGCACAAGTTTTTTCGAAGGTACTACGCGGATATGGCAATGCTAACAAACTCAAAAAGCATGCCGACCCAATGATGATTGTCATTCTGGATGCGGCGACATCAGGGCGTTTGAGCGTTACATATTATCGTGAACTTTCAAAACACGAATATGTCGAAAGTATCCTGCGGTGGCATGTTGATGCGGCATGGCCGTTGAAAATGTACGACAAAGAAAAAAAGAAGTTTGTCGCATATGAAGGTGCGCCACCATTTGCCGACATCATCAGCTGCGCATATGACGTGTCAGACAGAAGCAGCAAAGCCTATAAACGTTTTGCGAAAAACACGAAAAAGCAGCTTATAGAATGCATGTTCGGAGGAGAATCGCTTCCCCGCTTCATATTGGACGCCACATACCACAGAGTCACTAAACCTATGGGATATGACGCTCCAGGAGCATGGCTAAGAGATTTTGAAATCGCATGCAGCCTATGGAAAAAACATTACATTGACGACGCGAGGAAGCAAAACAAACAGGAGGACACGATATCCATGTACCTTGAACCAACACGAAATGACCGCGACTACTTATACGGGAGATTGCTGGCACTCGCGGACCGCTTTGAAAACGGTGTCCTGTATAAGCAAGGAATCAGTGACACCCGTCCGACCAATGCCGTTAAGCTCATGAGCAATTTCGTCGCAAAGCCGTTTACAACATGGGGAACGCTGTGGAAGCAACTGATGCCCTACCTGAAATCGGCGAATGGCGCGCCCTGGTTCCAGAACAGCGTGGATGAGGTCATGGCGCTTTTCAAAGAAGGAGACTTCGAAGATAACCGTGCACTTTCACCGCTCTTTCTGCTCGGTTATTCATGCCAGCGAAGGGAGTCTATGCGTAAAGCGCAAGAAGCATCCCAGAAGAGCAAAGAAAACTAGTGTTTAGTTTTTGAAGTTATCGACGTTGATTATCAAAGAAAAAGTTAAGGAGTCATATCATGGCAGCTTTGGAAAACAAGATTGATTTCGCAGTCGTTTTTGCGTCTAATAATGCCAATCCTAATGGTGATCCGTTGAATGGCAATCGTCCACGAACCACATCGGAAGGGCTGGGCGAGGTTTCTGACGTTGCACTGAAAAGGAAGATTCGCAATCGCCTGCAAGATGCTGGTGAAACGATTTTCGTGCAGTCCGATGACCGTTCCGATGACGGCGCAAAATCATTGTCGGACCGTTTCAACACATATTTGAAAACCTTGCCGAAAGAAGAGCAGAAACAGAAGAACCTGGTGTTCCAGAAAGTGTGCGAACAGTGGCTTGACGTACGTGCGTTCGGACAAGTATTCGCATTCAAAAAAGCTAAGGATGTTGACGAAGTTTCCTTGGGCGTGCGCGGTCCGGTTTCCATTCAGGCTGCGTTCTCGGTTGAACCCATCGCCATTGACGACGTGCAGATCACTAAGTCAGTGAACAGTGAAACCACGGACACCGGTAAGAAATCCTCCGATACCATGGGAATGAAATACCGTGTTTCCGGCCGTGCGGTGTATGCGACGTATGGCAGCATCAGCCCACAGCTTGCCGAAAAAACCGGGTTTACTGCAGAAGACGCCGAAAAAATCAAGGAAGCTCTCGTCACGTTGTTTGAGAATGATGAAAGTTCGGCTCGTCCTGCGGGGTCCATGGAAGTGTTGGACGTTGTGTGGTTCACGCACAACAGCAAGTCAGGGCAATACTCTTCCGCCAAAGTTCATCGTTCCGTTTCCGTTAATGTGGACGGAACGGTGGCAGTGAATGGATCTTCTATTCCCGACTTGCGGTACGAAGTGATTGAAGGACGCTGAAGCGTTTGGAATTGAGAGAGTAAGGGGTGTTGCATGAAAGGGCCAGAAGGATATCCGGAAGAAGATTGGCTGGCCCTTTCGGGCATCCAGCATTTCTCATTCTGCAAACGACAGTGGGCTCTTATCCATATCGAACAGCTGTGGTCAGAGAATTATTTGACCACAGCTGGGCATCTGGAACATGAACGCGCCCACGATTATGCGGCTTCTGAATCTCGCGGCGATACGCTGATCATGCGGGATTTGAGAGTCTATTCGCGAGCGCTCGGCATAACTGGAGCCTGTGATGTTGTGGAATTCCATAAGTCTAATGATGGTGTTCCGCTTCACGGAAGAGACGGATTGTGGTTGCCATATCCGATTGAATACAAACACGGCAAATCCAAAACGATTGATGCTGATCGTTTACAGCTATGCGCGGAAGCGATGTGCTTGGAAGAAATGCTCGCGTGTGATATTCCTGAAGGTGCTTTGTTTTATCGACAGACAAAACGTCGTGAGCGGGTAAAATTGGACGAAGATCTTCGCAACATGGTCGAAGCTGACTTCTTGCAAATGCATGATCTTTTCTCCCGCGGATGGACTCCTAAAGTGAAACAGACCAGATCGTGTTCGTCATGTTCTCTACGGGATTTGTGCCTGCCTGAATTACGGAAGGTGAAATCGGCAAAAGCATATATCGAAGAACGGCTCAAGGAAAGCGGGGAGTGATGAAGCGGCTGTTAAACACGCTGTTTGTGATGACGGAAGATGCCTATCTTGCTTTGGAGAACGACAATGTTGTGATTCATCAGAATGACAAAACCTTGGCGAAAGTGCCGTTACGGTCAATTGAGGGAATCATGTGTTTCTCGTATAAGGGTGCTTCGCCTGCTCTTATGGGGCGCTGCGGCAAACTGGGCGTTTCTATGGCATTCTATTCACCGAGAGGCCATTATTACTGTTCCGTGTTAGGGGAGGAGAATCGTAATGTGCTACTTCGCCGTGAACAATTTCGAGTCGCGGATGACGAACAAAAATCTTTGTGTTACGCGAAATCTTTCATTGTTGGAAAACTTTACAATGCGAAATGGGTGCTCGAACGTACGAAACGTGATCATGCTTTGCGGGTAAATATTGACCGACTTGCCGAGCAGAGCGGCAAATTGTCGGCGGCATTGTTAGAAGCTCGGAAAAGTTTGACGGTTGATGAGTTGAGGGGTGTCGAAGGGCTTGCTGCCAAAGATTATTTCTACGCTTTTGACGATTTGGTCCTGAAGAATAAAGATGATTTCTTTTTCACCAATAGGTCGAGGAGGCCTCCGCTGGACAGACTAAATGCATTGTTGTCTTTTTGCTACTCCATATTGACGAATGATTGCATTGCGGCTTTGCAAGGCGTGGGGCTGGATCCGTATGTTGGTTTTATGCATACGGATCGGCCCGGGAGAGCCTCTCTGGCATTGGATCTGGTTGAAGAGTTTCGCCCGGTGTTGGCTGACCGCTTTGTGCTGACATTGGTTAATACAGGCGCTGTTAAGCCGGGGGATTTTGAAATACGGGAGAATGGTGGTGTGCTGCTGTCTGATTCCGGGCGGAAGAAAGTGCTTACGGCGTGGCAGAAAAAGAAGAGCGATCAGATTCTTCATCCGTTCCTGCAAGAAAAAATTTCATGGGGGTTGGTTCCGTATGTGCAAGCGCTGCTGCTAGCTCGATCGTTGCGGGGTGATCTTGATGATTACCCGCCATTTATGTGGAAGTAAAAGGTGCGTAGCTGTGTGTGGCGGTATGCGATGATTCGTGGTGATACGTTATTGGAGGTGAAAAACCATGATGGTTGTGGTTGCGTACGATGTGAGTACGGAAACCCCTGAGGGGAAGCGTCGTCTTCGTTTGGTGGCGAAGATATGCATGAAATACGGACAGCGTGTGCAGAACAGTGTTTTCGAATGCTCGGTGAGTCCTTCCGATTATCTGGTGTTGGTGCACGATTTGCTGAAGATTGCCAATACCGATGAGGACAGCCTGCGCTTTTATAAACTTGGCGCTCGATATGCGGATAGGATTGAGCATTATGGACGTGAACGGAGTTTGCCGGTTAATGATGTGATGATGATATAGCACAGGCAAAATGGCATGGTGCCATAACGATATGGTGTGGGGTATGCTGGGTTGAGCGTTTGAGTGTGCCGTCCGGTATTCAGAGTGTGTTTTCTAGCCAGCAGTATTGTGTTTTCGGCAAGGTGGCCGGTCTTGGAATGGTGTTTGTGCGAAGTGTAAGCGCTCATGATAAGGGACGTCTTTCGCACCTGAAAAACTATCGAAATCCGAATTGTGATTTTCGTGGGGCGTTTTGAAAACTAAATAATGGACATTAAAATGAGACAGAAAGCCAGTTGCTCGTTTTAGACATGTTGTTCGTCGTATCGGCGGTGTTGTTTGATATGCTTAAAGCTAGGCAGCTGGCTTGCGTCTCAAAAAGCGGACAAAAATGTCCAGCTGCACTGTCGCTCTCCTCATGGAGAGCGTGGATTGAAATAGCAAGCATCGGCGGAACTAGGTGCAAGCAAGGCCAGTCGCTCTCCTCATGGAGAGCGTGGATTGAAATTATCTGCGCGTTCGTGATTGGCGTGCGTTGGGCGTCGCTCTCCTCATGGAGAGCGTGGATTGAAATCGGAAGACGCGCTGTTGACGGCATTCGATGGCGAAAGTCGCTCTCCTCATGGAGAGCGTGGATTGAAATAAGCTGTGCAATGTCCCGTGGGATATGGGGTATAGGTCGCTCTCCTCATGGAGAGCGTGGATTGAAATATGAGATTTTGCGCGGTGAGTTTGTTGGTTTCGGGTCGCTCTCCTCATGGAGAGCGTGGATTGAAATCCTACCTTTATGGCCGTCAACAACGGGTCCGCCTTGGTCGCTCTCCTCATGGAGAGCGTGGATTGAAATTGTTGGGATGAAATGCTTGAGACGACGAACTCCCGTCGCTCTCCTCATGGAGAGCGTGGATTGAAATGCGGAAGATTACGCCGGATATCCACAAGAATACGAAGGTCGCTCTCCTCATGGAGAGCGTGGATTGAAATGTCTTTTATTTGGGGCGTACCATGCGCGAACAAATGGTCGCTCTCCTCATGGAGAGCGTGGATTGAAATTGGCGTTGGAATCGCGTCAATCCTATCCGACTGCGGTCGCTCTCCTCATGGAGAGCGTGGATTGAAATAAGAACGGTAATATTGAACTGTGGTATTGTGCGCAGTCGCTCTCCTCATGGAGAGCGTGGATTGAAATTTTTAGCGTATTGTATGCATCATTACGGCCACCGGTCGCTCTCCTCATGGAGAGCGTGGATTGAAATGGATTGACGTACGTGGCGGTGCCCGTCACGGTAAGTCGCTCTCCTCATGGAGAGCGTGGATTGAAATTGCTGGGACGAAATGTTGGAAACCACGAATTCGTCGCTCTCCTCATGGAGAGCGTGGATTGAAATATCACAACCGGCGACGGCGGCACGTTCACCCAGGTCGCTCTCCTCATGGAGAGCGTGGATTGAAATACGTGAAACACCACCCATTTTATATCATAAATAAGTCGCTCTCCTCATGGAGAGCGTGGATTGAAATCAGGCTGCACATGGTTTCCGGTTCGTCATGTCTCGTCGCTCTCCTCATGGAGAGCGTGGATTGAAATGTCTCGAACCGGAGTCGGCCTTTGAGGAACCTGGTCGCTCTCCTCATGGAGAGCGTGGATTGAAATTCCAAATCATCGAGCGTTTTGTTGATGCGCTCTAAGTCGCTCTCCTCATGGAGAGCGTGGATTGAAATGTTAATACTGGTCGAGTCCATCTCCTGCCGGATATGTCGCTCTCCTCATGGAGAGCGTGGATTGAAATAATGGCTCCCGTCTTCCAGCCGCCGAGCCAATCGGTCGCTCTCCTCATGGAGAGCGTGGATTGAAATGATGATTCACAGGTCAAGGCTGATTTCGCGTTGAGTCGCTCTCCTCATGGAGAGCGTGGATTGAAATCATGTATCCGAGCATATTGCGGGACGAATGGCTCGTCGCTCTCCTCATGGAGAGCGTGGATTGAAATATCGTACAACGTCAGGTGTTACCGCGATAAGCCAAGTCGCTCTCCTCATGGAGAGCGTGGATTGAAATAGTGATTTTAATGATTTGATGACTAAGAACAATGTGGTCGCTCTCCTCATGGAGAGCGTGGATTGAAATCACCATGTCATAGCGCAAATATCCTAACGCGTAATGTCGCTCTCCTCATGGAGAGCGTGGATTGAAATCCGTCACGCGGTAATCGGCTTTCATGACGTCTTGTCGCTCTCCTCATGGAGAGCGTGGATTGAAATAGCCAGTCACAGGGCATCTACCGAAGCGTGCTGGAGTCGCTCTCCTCATGGAGAGCGTGGATTGAAATAATTTGTTGTCATCCCTTGTGATTGCGAAATACGGTCGCTCTCCTCATGGAGAGCGTGGATTGAAATGCCTTGCCGATCTGCGCCGCGAACCCGGAAGCCGGTCGCTCTCCTCATGGAGAGCGTGGATTGAAATAATTTCCGGCGCATCCGGATCATCGATGGTCAAGTCGCTCTCCTCATGGAGAGCGTGGATTGAAATCCTGCAGGTCAGCCACCCACAGATCATCGGCGTTGGTCGCTCTCCTCATGGAGAGCGTGGATTGAAATATGCCGTTGACGGCATTGATTTTGCCGCTGGCCTTGGTCGCTCTCCTCATGGAGAGCGTGGATTGAAATGCCTTGTTGTTGTCGGCGGTCATCCTGATATTGTCGTCGCTCTCCTCATGGAGAGCGTGGATTGAAATAAATACTGCCGGTTCATCGGGTCGAACAGATACGTCGCTCTCCTCATGGAGAGCGTGGATTGAAATGACATGCAGACTCTCATGCTGGAATTGGCACAGGTCGCTCTCCTCATGGAGAGCGTGGATTGAAATTCGGGTGAAAGTGTTTTGCAATGCTTGGGAGCGAGTCGCTCTCCTCATGGAGAGCGTGGATTGAAATAGCCATTGGGAGCAGCTCAAGCACGCTCCATGCCTGGTCGCTCTCCTCATGGAGAGCGTGGATTGAAATTGCACCAATAATGCGCCGTAACGGTTCAACACCGTCGCTCTCCTCATGGAGAGCGTGGATTGAAATGTATGCACCGTAGGCGGCATTAGTCTAATCGAACGTCGCTCTCCTCATGGAGAGCGTGGATTGAAATGCACTCTAGCTGGGGTTTGCAATGCGACTGCATTGTGGTCGCTCTCCTCATGGAGAGCGTGGATTGAAATATACTCTCATACGAATCTCGCAAAAACCGCAGGTCGCTCTCCTCATGGAGAGCGTGGATTGAAATATGTCGGCCAACTGCATGGTCTGCTGATTGGACAGGTCGCTCTCCTCATGGAGAGCGTGGATTGAAATGGCGAGGTTGACGGTTTGGCCGTAATGGTATTGTGCGGTCGCTCTCCTCATGGAGAGCGTGGATTGAAATTCGCCGTTCGCCTGTTTGTCCGATTCGCCCAGCGTCGCTCTCCTCATGGAGAGCGTGGATTGAAATATCGAGCACGCCGAGCGCGTTGCTGCCGACGTTACGTCGCTCTCCTCATGGAGAGCGTGGATTGAAATCACGGGGTATCGGCCTTATACTGTATGACGCGTTTTGTCGCTCTCCTCATGGAGAGCGTGGATTGAAATTGGCTGTACGACACGATCGACGTGACCGCGCAGAGTCGCTCTCCTCATGGAGAGCGTGGATTGAAATTTGAGCATGCGGAGCATGACGTTGGCGGTCGTGTCGCTCTCCTCATGGAGAGCGTGGATTGAAATCGGTGTCTGCATCGTTCTGGCCGCCGCGTGGATGTTGCTCTCCCTGTTTATGTCCAGTGTTCCCCGCACATGCGGGATTCCACATGTGCGGGACTGCTAGCAACGGAAAACCAGGGTTTTTGTCCGCTCGGGGCGACTTCAACGGTAATACGAGCAGGAACTGCGACTGGGTGTTTCGCATGGGGTCGCTTCTGAAAGCTATGTAAAAGAAATAGTGTATGTGAAAACGGTCGGGTGGGTGCGGATGCACGAGAAATTGGCTAACCTGTCGAATTTCTGTTTTACTTTGGTCGTTCATCTCGTGAGTGGTCGTCAAGCTAGACATATTGTGTCCCATGGGATGCAACATGTCATATGGAAATACATATGACTGGCGAATATCGCCAATGGTTCAGCCGGATAAAGGACCGGAACGCAAAAGCCCGAATCAGCGCGAGACTCCGATTGCGCTTCTAGATGGGGCGGCCGGTGGGTGACCTGCATACGGTTGGTGACGGGGCCAGCGCGCTGAGGTTCAATTTCGGTCCCGGCTACCGTGTTTGCTCCGCGCAGAAGAGCGACTCGCTCATGTTGCTGCTTTATCGGTGGCCGAGCTTGACGATTCGGCGTTGCGGCAGGCCGTAATCGGCGATATGACCAAAGCGAAGGGTATGGGGCAGATCACGAAGGAGGCGGGTGTGGGACGTGAAAGCCTTTACAAGAGCCTCGACAGGAATGTCAACCCGAGCTTCCATACCATTATGAAGGGATCGTGCACGCTCTCGGCGGCAGGCTGACAATCCAACCCGCATAAGCTTGACTTTACGACCATCATGCAGTGGCCGCCCGAGCATTGGAAAAGGGCGATCGCTGACCATATTGTTGCGACATATGTGGAGAGATGTTCGTGGTGAGCTTGACGTACATAACATCGTAAAACTTCGGTCGTCTGGTTTGTTCTGCGGCTCATCAGTGAGGGAAAATGCTTAATTATGCCGCCTATCTCGCCTATATATGGCAGATTTTGAGGTTCGTACGGAGGCTTCTCGCTTATATATGGCAGGTGTACGTGCGAAAAGCGCCAAAAACATGCCCCCTAAGTGGCTTTTCTCGAAGGGCATGTGCCATATATAAGCGAGAAACTTCCGGTCAAGATGCCAAATCTGCCATATATAAGCCAGATATCGCGGTTCAGTTCAGATGAACTGGGTATATGTCCATAAATTTCGACGATTAGGGTGTATCAAGAGTTCCGAGTTGGTTTCAATGACAATCCGAGGGGGTGAAAACGAGTTTATGGGCACGCGTGCGGAGTCTCAGATGCGCAGAACTCCTCACGCAGCGCATATCACAATCCCAGCCAGGCGCGTAGGTCACGAATTTCCTGATCGCAGATGCCGTGGCCCATTCCCGGATATTCGAAATACGTGAGATTGCCGGTTTGCGCAAGTTTGTTGTGCGCGCACTGTTGGTCGGCTAAAGGAATTGTGCGGTCTTCGCTGCCGTAGCAGAGTGCGAATCGCGTGCGTCCGGTCGCGGGCAAAGGCTCAGCGGTTTCGCCTTTGAATGATGGGCTCATCAGAATCGCCATGTCGAACGCATCGGGATGTTCTGCAACCATGCGATACGACAGGTATCCGCCCTGCGAAAACCCGATCAGTACCTTGCGGAAATGCGCGTATGCGGGCGAATCCAGCAATCGTACGACGGCGTCGCCTACGGCACTGCACTCACGTCGACGCTCTTCTACGGAACATCCATCTGGATACCAGTAGTAGCTTCCGATGTAAGGACGTTCGTACGTGCCTCGGAACGACAGATAATTCGGATGCTGGGCAGGAGCAATGGAGTTGTCCGTTGAAGATGCGTCTTGCTTCGGAACATCATAAATCGCATCAATAATGCGGATCATCTCATTTTCATCATTGCTGAATCCATGAAATCCCAAGAACAGCAGATCATCGCCGGCTATTTCGCAGGCGGCCGTCTCAATGCTGGTACTCACGTTCAAACGCATGTCATCCTCCCATCGCATGTCGATAGTATGCAGATTTCCAACGGCACCATAACGGTGGACAGCGAAGTGGGGAAGGGCATGACGTTCACCGTTATGCTGCCGTTGGTTGAGGAAAACACTGAATATGTGGCGAAGTTTACAGCAATCCATCCGCATGCAACGCGCCATACATGCGGTCCAGGCATTCGACCAGCAGCGGATACGGCATTGCTATGTTCACGCGCACGCATCCGGCACCGGTCTCGCCGCATGAACGCCCGTCGGTCAACGCCACTTGCGCCTTCTCAAGGAAGTATGCGGCCGGATCGTCGATGCCAAGCGGCGAGAAATCAAGCCATGCGATATATGTGCCCTGCGGTTTGATATAGCCGACGCCGGCGAACCTTTCACGCATCTGCTCGTCGAACAACGCCAAATTCCTGCGCACATAGGCAAACGCATCCTGGAACCACAGGTCGCCTTCGTTATATGCGGTGGTGGTGGCGATTGCGCCGATGGTGGCGGTCTGATGTTCGCTCCACTCCGCCTTGACCGCCCACATGTCACGATCCGCAGGATTGGTAAGCAGCACCTGCGCGCACTTCGTGCCCGGAATATTGAACGATTTCGACGCGCTGGTAGCGGTCATCGACTGTAATGCGGCCTGCTCGCTGATGGTGGGGAACGGAATGTGCTTGCCCTCAAACACGAACGGCGCATGAATCTCATCATTGAAAATACGCACGTCATACTGTGCCGCAAGATCGCTCAGACGCAGCTCCTCCTCCAAGGTGAGCACTTTGCCGATCGGGTTGTGCGGGTTGCAGAGCACGAACGCATGGCATCCGGCCGCAAACGCGCGTTCGATGGCGTCGAAGTCGAACACCCATTGTGCCTCTCCGGTTTCGGCGTCGCCGCTTTGCAGCATTTCGATTTCGATCACGTCAACGTCGTACAGTTTCGGAACGCTCAAAAACGGCATGTAGGCAGGCGTCGGCACGATCACGCTGTTGCCCGCACCGACCAGTTCACGCAGGAAAAGCTCATAAGCTTCGAGTACGTCGGGAACCACGCGAATAATGCTCGGATCGACATCCCATCCGTAATGCGAGCGTTGCCATCCTGCGCATGCTGCTGCCACGCGCTGTTTCCAGGGTTCGGGAATGTAGCCGAGTTTGCAATGGTCGCAGGCGTTGTCGATGGCTTCTTGGATGCAGGGAGCCAGGCCGTAGTCCATTTCGGCGATGAACGCGCCGATGCAGCCGGGGTAGCGTGTCCACTTGTCGGAGCCGACTGCGGCAAGATCGGCTGCGGTGGTGTGGTCGATGGCGTCGGCGTCAAAGCCGGAACCGGTACGATGCTTCATTTCCATGATTTCTTCCATGGTTCCAGCATGACGTACCGATGCTTGCACGAACAGTGTGTTCTTGTACTGAAAGCAAAGACTGTTATGAAGTTTTCTTATATCAGATGCTTTTGCTATTCAATTATTAATCTGATTATGACGATATAGCAAAATACTGGAAACAATTGTTTGCTGCAGTATTCCGCGATTGCGAATAAGCACGGATATCAAACGATGAATCAGATGTTTTCCAAATACTGGTGTGACGCCCTTTCGATTTCGTCTTTGACGCGGGCCACTGCCGGTCGGTCGTCCACTTTTCTTGTGACGAAACAGACTGTGCGGAATGCGTTGTTGTCGGCGATTGGCAGTGCGGCCAAATCGGGTTGGATTCCAGCGGTTGTGGCTAAGCGAGATATGATCGAGACGCCCATGCCGACTTCCACCAGATTCTGCGTGGCCCAAAAATCGTCGGTCGAATGTGTGATTTCCGGTGTGAAGCCGGCGGCACGCGCCAACGACACCAGATTCGCCTGGCAGGTTTCGCAGCCGGCGATCCACTGTTCGCTGCGTGCCGAAACCAATTGGACCGGCAGGTGCGAGCTTTCGTACTGGCGCGCGATCGCATTGTTCGCGCCGATCAGCAGCATCAGCGGATCGACACCGAAAGGAGCGACTTCCAAATCGTCCGGTCCGGCCAAAGCGGGGAGTGAATTGTATTGGAAGATGATCGCGCAATCGGCAAGCCCCTGTTCCAACGCCTCCATGGCCTCAGGCGGCTCCATCTGCATGAGGCTCACGCGAATGTCGGACGTTTTGCTGATATGCACGAGCACGCGTGCCACGAACGACGAACATACCGATGGGGGAGCGACCAAACGAATATGCGTCGATCCGTTGCGCTGGTACTCTTCCACATCTTTGACGGCTTGGGTGACGCGATTGTCGATAAGCTGCCCGTGACGTGCCAGAATACGGCCGATCGGAGTCAATTCCACGCCATGCGACGTGCGCTGCACGAGTTTTGCGTCAAGTTCACGTTCGATCTTGCGGATCTGCTGGCTGATGGCCGGTTGCGACCATCCGGTTTCACGCGCGACCGCGGAGAACGAGCCCAAACGCTCCACGTTCCACAAGGTCACCAGAATCTGCGGGTTCAGTGTTTTCGTGCTGAATCCCGTGGCATTCGCGGTGATGCTGATGTCGGTGTTCGTGTTGGCGTTTTCACGCGTGTTGCTATCGGCTGGAGTGTTCATATGAGGGTAGTGCTCAGCTTTTTAGGAATGCGGGGATGGCCTCGGCCGCCGCATAGCCCGCGCGGTACATGCGTTCCAAACCTTCGAACGACTTGCTCAACGTGTTCAGGCCGTACAGGCTTTCCGGTGTGAGGATGAGCACGCGGCCGTCCTGCTCGTATTCCTTGGCCAGTGCCACTTCGTCGTTGTACGTCTGGTAGCGGTTGAGCAGTTTTTCCGCGGCTTGTGGATGCGTGCGCCTCAAAATCCTGGCGGGGCCGATGTCCCTCTTCTGTTCGCGTACGGTGTCTTTCGGACGGGTGAGTATCACCACGATGCGGTCGTGGCCGTCATCGATGGCCTTCTGCACCGGAATCGGATCGGCGATGCCGCCATCGTAATAGGGAATGCCATCGATCGCATACGGTTCGCAAGCTACCGGCACCGCTGATGACGCCTTCAGGATGTCGAAATTGTCGTAGCCCACGTCGGATTTGCCGAAATACTTCGTGGAGCCGTCTTCGGCGTTGCACGCAACCACGGTGAAACCGGTCGGGTTGGCTTCGAAAGCCGCGTAGTCAACCGGATTTTCGCCATCATGATTGCTGAGCGTGCTATACACGTAATCGAGGTTGGCGAAATTATGGTTCTTGACATAGCTGTCGAAGCTCGCGTATTCCTTGCGGAACGCGTACTGCGTGTAGAACGTGTGGTTGCGCCCATGCTGCTTCGCGATGAACGAAACCATGTTGGCGCTGCCGGCGGAAACACCATAGCAGTGGTCGACGCTGATGCCGTCCTCAAGCATGCGGTCCATCACGCCCGCACCGTAAATCGCACGGAAACCGCCGCCGACGTCGATCATTGCCGTCCTGTGAGCCATATGCGTCCCGTCCTTTCGCCGTTCGTCCCTTTTGCGGGTTTCAATCGACTTTACGCGGTCTAATTGACGTATTTTTGCGTGTTCGGTCATTTCTTATCGAAGGACGACGTAAGATATCTGCGAATAATCAACAAAAATGGAGTGGAGAAGATATCAATGAACGAAGCTGCACTGCCTCAGTCGACGGTCCACATCGCCCAAGCTGATCCGGACGGGATTCTGCTGGTGATTCACGCGGGTGCCGGCAATCGTGGCAAAAAGGATACGCCGGAACGTCGTGCCCAGGTGGAGCAGGATTTGAACAGGGCTCTTGAAGCTGGCTATGCGTTGCTGGAGCAGGGGGCTCCGGCGGAGGATGCCGTGTGCGCGGCTATCCGTGTCATGGAGGATGCTCCGGAGTTCAACGCTGGTCGTGGCGCTGCATTGACGAGCGAAGGCATCGTATCCATGGATTCCTGCCTGATGACCGGTGTCGATGGCGAGGTTGGTTCCGCGTGCGGTCTGACCACGTCTAAGAATCCGATCAACGTAGCGCGTGCCATCAAGGAAAAGACCAAGCATGTCATGTTTGCCAAGCCTGGTAATGATTTGCTTAAGGAGTGGGGAATCGAACTGTGCGACAGTGATTATTTCATCACTCCGGCACGTCAGGAATCCTTGCGCGAGGCGCAATCCAACGGCGATGAGTGGGAGAAGCATGGCACCATCGGCGCTGTCGCCCGTGACTCGTCCGGCAACATCGCTGCCGGCACCTCCACCGGTGGCATTACCAACCAGATGCCGGGACGCGTCGGCGATTCGCCTCTGCCGGGCTT
>OGIO01000533.1_pt1 | contig 45257 bp, 33 predicted proteins | sample 1571841 | NCBI WGS metagenome assembly OGIO01 (sample SAMEA2582111, study PRJEB24529) | metagenome | biome: Human gut stool | place: China | collected 2011
GCTGGCGCTGCTGCTGCCGCTGAGGAAGAGAAGACCGAGTTCGACGTCATCCTGGCTGAGGCTGGCGCTACCAAGATGCAGGTCATCAAGCTGGTGAAGGAGATCACCGGTCTGGGCCTGAAGGAAGCTAAGGCTATCGTCGATGGCGCTCCCAAGGCTGTCAAGGAGAAGGTTTCCAAGGCTGAGGCTGAGGACATCCAGAAGAAGCTGACCGAAGCTGGCGCTAAGGTCGAGGTCAAGTAATTGAACCTCTTCTGAGAGTCGTTCATTCTTGAACAATGAGGTGCCCGTACCGAAAGGTGCGGGCATCTTTTTTTGTTTGATGATCGGCATGTCTTTTCCGCATTCAAAAACTATGCTATACTGTTCTCAACAGGAGGCGCGGCAGAGTCTTTGTCCCCTCTGCCGCAAAAAGAGAGTTTATGGAGCACCGCAACTGGAACAAAAACAACATCCGCACTTCCCTTTTGGGTTACGGCTGTATGCGTTTTCCCACCAAGGCCGACGGCACCATTGATGAAGAGCGTGCCGAAGCGCTGCTGAACACCGCTAAGGCCGCCGGTGTCAACTACTTCGATACTGCCTATCCCTATCACAACGGCCAGAGTGAGCCGTTTGTGGGCCGCGTGATCGCCAAATGGGACCGCAGCAGCTTTTATCTTGCCACCAAAATGCCGCTGTGGAACTGCAAAAGCCTGAACGATGCCAAGCGCATTTTTGAAGAGCAGCTGCAGCGGCTGGGCGTGGACTACATCGACTTCTACCTGCTGCACTCCCTGCACAAGGCCCGGTACGAAAAGGCAAAATCCATGGGCCTTGTGGACTGGCTGTGGCAGCAGAAGGCCGCAGGGCGCATCCGTAATTTCGGCTTTTCCTGCCACGACAACTCTGCCGGATTTGAGTATATTCTGCGCGACCAGCCGTGGGATTTCTGCCAGCTGCAGTACAACTATCTTGACCGGGACGACCGCGCCGAGGAGATCAGCGGCGACCGGGGCTATCAGCTGACCGAAGAATGCGGCGTGCCGCTTATCATCATGGAGCCCATCAAGGGCGGCACGCTGGCATCCCTGCCTGCAGATGCCGCCGCGCCGCTGCACGCCCTGCGTCCGGATGCCACCGATGCCTCTTGGGCGCTGCGCTGGGTGGGCAGCCACAAAAATGTGCATGTGATCCTCTCCGGCATGAGTGCCGATGATCAGCTGACCGACAACCTTGCCACCTTTGGCCATTTTGAACCGCTTTCCCCCGCCGAGAATGCCGCTGTGGAAAGCGTAGCCAACGAGCTGCACCGCCGCATCAAGATTGGCTGCACCGGCTGCCGGTACTGTATGCCCTGCCCCATGGGGGTGGACATCCCGGACAATTTCAGCATCTGGAACAAGCTGGGCATGTTCGGCCAGAAAGATGCCGTCAAAACGCAGTGGACCGAGCGTTTCCCGGACAGCGAAAAAGCCCTGCACTGTGTGCGCTGCGGTAAATGTGAGGCAGTCTGCCCGCAGAAGCTGCCCATCCGTGATTCTCTGGCACAGCTGCAGAAGGAACTGGATGCACTGTAAAAATCAAGCCATGAGGTCCTATAGGATATCTCATAAACCGAGGGTGATCGTATGATAAAAATAGCTTTTTTTGACGTAGACGGGACCCTGCTCCAGCTAGGCAGTAAGGAGCCGTCCCCCAAAACTGTGCAGGCTTTACAGAAGCTACGGGCAAACGGGGTCTTGTTATGCATGGCAACTGGCAGAGGCTATCTCTCCGTCCCGCATTTTGAGAGCGTTGACTTTGATATCTGGCTGACTTTCAACGGCTCTTATGTCCGCAGCAAGGATACTGTGCTCTTCAAAAACCCACTGGATGTTGACGACAAGTATCGAATTTTGCAAAATCTGAAACAGATGCACCGGGCGGCTGCCATCAGCAACGAGCACTTTATCGTGACGAACGGAACCGACCCGGATCTGGCACAGTATTTTTCCTTTGGCAGTGAGAAGCTGATGGTCTCCGATCGTTTCGATGCACTGTGCGAGGAGGAGATTTATCAGATCATGTGCTCCTGCAACAGCGCCGAATACGCGCAGATCTTACAGGGGACCCACGCCACACAGATCACCGCATGGTGGGACAAGGCAGTGGACATTATTCCACTCTCCTGTGGCAAAGGAAACGCCGTGAGAGCCATCTTGGCGCATTACGGCTTTTCAAAGGCAGAAGCCATTGCTTTTGGAGATGGTCGAAACGATATTGAGATGCTGGAAGCAGTTGGTACCGGCGTTGCCATGGGAAATGCGCTCAACGAGGTCAAGGCAAGGGCTGCTGTTATCTGCCGTTCCGTGGAAGAGGACGGCGTCTACCATTACTGCCTTGAAAACCACCTCATTTGAACGAAACATCTTTCATCTTCCGGCGTTTATTACAAAAGGCTGCTGCACAGCATTTGTGCAGCAGCCTTTTGAGGTTCTTATCGTCTTACCACAGCCGGATGACCTTGATCACGCTTTCAGCCTTATCGCGGGCCAGCTCCAGATGGTGCTGCAGGGAATCTGCAGCACTGTCCCAGTTGTCGGCCAGAGCGGCATCCAGAATTTCCAGATGTTCGTCACAGGTCTGCTCCTGATTGATCATGCTCACCTTGCCGGTCATGATGCGGAAGCGGGTGTTCAGACCGGTGATGCGGTCATACGCCGAACGCAGGTACTTGTTGGGCAAAGTGCTCATGAGCAGTTCGTGGAACTCATCGTCCGACTCGCAGAAGTCGGTGATGCTGTCCGGGTGATGCATCAACTCGGCAAATGTCTCCAGCTGTTCCCGCGGGATGCCGCTGCCATAAGTACGCAGGGCGTAAGGCTCCACCAGCAGGCGCATCTCGAACATGCTGTGCACGTCCTCCTCGGTGATGCCGGAAACCATCAGGCCCTTCTTGGGCAGAATGGTGATCAGGCCTTCCTGCTCCAAGCGGCCAAGAGCATCCCGCATGGGGGTGCGGCTGATGTTGCCCATCTCGGCACAAAGCTTCTGCTCGTTCAAAAACTCGTTGGGCCGGTACTCGCAGTTCAGGATCTTGGTCTTAAGGTACTGGTATGCCTGCAGCTTCAGGCTCGGTTTGGTCTGCGACTCCATTTCTTTCATGTTCTGCACAACTCCTATTCCCTTTTCCCTTGTAAAGAAAAAGGTTCTTCTCCTATAATACTCTGGGGCGCATGCTTTTTAACTTCAAAGCATCTTGTATTCTTGCTGCAATCCAAGTAGTATTCCAGTTCTATTATTTCATAATAGGGCAATTATTACAATACTTTTTTATGAACTTTGGCGCGTTTTATGTTTTATCTAATTTTTATATCCCATTTTTGCCAAAATCAACAAGTTTTTTTGTGCTTGTAGCCAATGCCGCTTCTTTTGGCCCGGTTCTTTTGCATCCAATGCAAAAATATGCTACAATGTAAAAAATATTGAAAAGGGTGTGGATCTCTCTTATGGCACGAAGCGACGGCTACAATACCAAGACCCGTCAACTGATTTTAGATTATCTCATCAACAACCGGCAGCACGCGGTGAGTGCTTCCAACATTCTGGAGCATCTGGAAGAGCAGGGCGCAAGCCCCAACCCCACCACGGTGTACCGCTATCTGGACAAGCTGGCCGGGGAGCAGCGCATCATGAAATACGTTGCCGACAAGGGCGAAAAAGCCGTGTTCCAGTACGTGGACGAGGGCCGCCACTGCCGGGAGCATCTGCACCTCAAATGCGTGCAGTGCGGGCGCATCTATCATCTGGACTGCCACTTCATGGACGAGGTGCGCGCCCACCTGATGGCAGAGCATGGCTTTACCCTGCAGTGCGAGGGCAGCGTTCTGTATGGTTTGTGCCGCCACTGCGCCCAAAAAGAGGAACAGTCCGACTCTGATGGTCAAACCGCACAAAAATGCGCCTGCTGTGTTGACACGGACAAAAAGCCGTGATACAATGCATGCAAGAAAAAGCGTTGACCGGGAAAAGTAAGGTTTCAATGTCCTCTTTCAGAGAGTGCGGGTAGGTGGAAGCCGCGCAGAGAGCGAAATCCGAACGAACACCCGTGAGCTTCCCCCTGAACCTGTTTGTGCAGCAGTAGGGGCCGACGTGCGCCGCTCGTTATCGCGGCAGTGCTTTCAACGGGGAGAGCGCACAAAAGTGACTGGCATGGTTTTATGCCGGTAATTTAGGTGGCACCACGGATACGGCAGCATATTCGTCCTAGCAATTGGGATGAATGAGCTGCCGTATTTTTTATTTAAAAAGAGGGGTAAGAAATATGTGTTGTGTTATGGGCTATACCGGGCACGATCTGAGTGCCGCCAAATTCAAGGAATACCTGCTGCGCACGGTCATGCGCGGCCCGGACGACCAACGTGTGGTGGAAGGGCCTTTTGGTCTGATGGGCTTTGGCCGCCTTGCCATCATGGGCCTGACGCCGGAAGGCATGCAGCCCTTCTACCGCGGTGCCGACTGTGTGGTGTGCAACGGCGAGCTGTACGGCTTCCGCTTTGAGAAAGAGATCCTCAAGCGCCGCGGCTACAAGTTCCAGTCCGACTGCGACTGTGAGATCCTGCTGCCGCTGTACTATGAGTACGGTCTGGATATGTTCCGCCACATGGACTCCGAGTTCGCGCTTATCCTGTACGATTCCCGCAAGGACCGGCTCATCGCCGCCCGCGACCCCATCGGCATCCGTCCGCTGTTCTACGGCTACTCCAAGTCCAGCCACCAGATCGCATTCGCCTCCGAGATGCAGAACCTCATTGGCTGGTGCGACGACATCCGTCCCTTCCCCATCGGCAGCTACTACTGCGATGGCCGCTTCGTCCGCTATGAGGACATTGCCGATGTGCCCGCCCCCATGCAGGATGACATGGACACCGTGCTGCGGAACATCCGCGAAAAGCTGATCGCAGGCGTAGAGAAGCGTCTGGACGCAGATGCCCCTGTGGGCTTCCTGCTCTCCGGCGGTCTGGATTCCTCGCTGGTGTGCTCCATTGCCGCCAAGAAGCTGAACAAGCCCATCCGCACCTTTGCCATTGGCATGGACACCGATGCCATTGATCTGAAATATGCGCGCCAGACCGCAGAATATCTGGGCAGCGAGCACCACGAGATCATCATCAACCGGGATATGGTCATCAACAGTCTGGAAGAGGTCATCCGCCTGCTGGGCACCTGGGACATCACCACCATCCGCGCCAGCATGGGCATGTACCTGCTGTGCAAAGCCATCCACGAGCAGACCGATGTCCGCGTGCTGCTGACCGGCGAGATTTCCGATGAGCTGTTCGGCTACAAGTACACCGACTACGCCCCCACCGCCGATGCCTTCCAGCAGGAGAGCCAGAAGCGCATCCGTGAGCTGTACATGTACGATGTGCTGCGCGCCGACCGCTGCATCTCCTCCAACAGCATCGAGGCCCGCGTGCCCTTTGGTGATCTGGATTTTGTGCGTTACGTCATGGCCATTGACCCGGAAAAAAAGCTGAACAGCTACGGCAAGGGCAAGTATCTGCTGCGCAAGGCCTTTGAGGGCGATTGGCTGCCGCCGGAGATCCTGTGGCGCGAAAAGGCCGCCTTCTCGGATGCTGTAGGCCACAGCATGGTGGACGATATCAAAGAGTATGCCGAAAGCCTTTACACCGACGAGGAGTTCCAGCTGCGCCGGGCAAACTATTCGGCCCACTGCATGCCGTTCACCAAGGAAAGCCTGTTTTACCGCGAAATTTTTGAGAAGTACTACCACGACCAGAGCCGCACCATCGTGGGCTTCTGGATGCCCAACAAGGCATGGCCGGGCTGCAACGTCAACGACCCCTCCGCCCGTGTGCTGGCAAACTACGGTGCTTCCGGCGTGTAACGCCAGACCATTTTGAATGCGCTCCGCTTTGCTTTGCGCATGAATAGCGGAAAGAATATTCTATAATTTGTAGATCGGGAAAATCTGCGGATTTTCCCGATCTACTTTTTCACGAGAGGGAACCCTCTCCGTCACCTGCGGTGACACCTCTCCCAAAGGGAGAGGCTCTGGCGAAACTGGAAACTTCGCAGTTGAGCTGGAAACCTTGCCGCCATGCCAAGGGCTCTCCCTTTGGGAGAGCTGCCGAGCGGAACGAGGCTGAGAGGGCGAGCTCTTCCCCCACTGCGCCGCCGCTTCCATAGGAAGCAGGCGCGGCATCCGCCCCTTGCCGTCCAAGCTCCCTCTGTGAAAATGCAATGCCGGGCGGTCCGCAGACCGCCCGGCATTGCTCTATTAAAATTATTTTTCCGCTATTCATGCCCAAAGCGCACGCGGCGAGCATTCTAAATTGTTGTGTTACATCCTGATTTTTTGTGCCGCGCGTGCAATGGACGCAAGCAGAGCCACCAGCCGCTTTTCGTCCATCTGGCCGCAGTAGCTGGTGAAGGTGTAGTAGCAGCCCTGCACGCAGAAGGAAAGCACGATCTTACGCACCACATCGGCATCAAACGAAGGGTCGCTCTCCGAGATGCATTTGCTCATTGCAGCTTCCACGCGGTTGATGAACAGCCCCTGACGGGAGCCGGAAAACAGAATGCCGATCTCGGTCTGATTCCGGGTGAACGCCCGGAACATTTCCCGGGTCAGCCACTCGGTGCGCTCGCTTACATCACGGGCGGTCAGCTGCGGCAGGCTTTCCACCACCACCTCCACCATTTCGTCCTCCATGGCGTTGGCCAGCGCATAGATATCCTGATAATGCGCATAAAAGGTGGACTTATTGATGCAGGCCAGATCGCACAGCTCCTTGACCTTGATCTTTTCCAGCGGTTTCTGCGCCCGCAGCTCCATGAATGCCTGCTTGATGGCACGCTCCGTTTTTTCAATGCGAATATCCAGAAAACCCACCTCTTTTGCTTTTTCGTTGATTATCCAACCATTTTCCTGTTTTGCGGATAGACAAGGCCCTCAGCCTTTTTTATACTGGGTCTATCCCCATCCGCATCACTCCTTGCGGTACAGGATGCCTTTTTCTTCCAGCTCTTTTTTGATGCGCTCAAAGCTCCCGGCATCCGGGCAGTGCAGGGTGTGCAGATGCACGCCGCCGGTCATGCGGCTCAAAAGCGCTTCCGGCGTGTCCTTGGCCTGCTGGATGAAGTTGTCCACATCGTAGCGGCTGGCAAGGTTCAGGTTGCCGCGCAGCTCGCCATACAGGCTGTTCTCCACGGCCACATCCACCACGATGCCGCCCTGATCCACAATGGTGTACAGCTCGGTGCGCATCTCGTCCTCGGTGCTGTGCACGCAGGCCAGAATGGCGGTATAGCCTTTTTCTGCCGGGTGCAGCTGATAGCCCCGGGGCGTTGCATCGATCTGCGCACCGCCTGCCCGCAGCAGAGCCACATCCCCCACCACGATCTGGCGCGAGACCCCCAGCAAAGCCGCCAGTGCGCTGGCACTGACCGGTGCTTCGGCCCCGCTGAGCCGTTTCAGAATGGATTCTCTGCGCTGCGCTGCATTCATGGTTTTCAAAGCTTCCTTTCCGCTTTACGGTATTATGCTCTTATTGTAGCAAAAGACGGCGGATCATGCAAGAATGCGTTTACTTTTCCAGCTGCAGGATGGTAGCATAATTGGAGGGCAGCTGCACTTTCATGCGGCCCCACTCCATGCTGGTCAAAACGGGCTGTGCGCCCACCGTGTCGGCCAACAGGTCCTTTGCAGAGGATGCCTCCACCGGCAGCTGGAATTCCAGCTGTGCGGGACTGTCGCCGTTGTTCAGCACCACGACGCAGGCCTTTCCATCCAGCACCCGGGCAAAGGCATAGCACTGGGTGGTGAGCTGCAGCTCTTTCACCTCGCCGTCGGTCAGCTCCGGCAGCTCCGCCTTCAGTCTGCCCAGTGCGGCATACACGCTGGTGACAGAGTTGGTGGTCTCAGCGTCCTTGAAGTCGGAAAGCTCCAGACAGGGGCGCAGCGGCCAGTCGCTTCCCCACTCTTTTTTGCCTTCAATGCCAAATTCTGAGCCATAATAGATGGACGGAATGCCCCAAAGCGTATATACTAGAATTGCAATGTGGCGGATGTGCTCCCGGTTGCGCAGCTTGTTGGGCAGGCGCTCCACATCGTGGTTGTCCGAGAAAAGATACAGCCGGGTGTCGTGGCACAGCCCCTGCAGACGGCGCATGGTGTGGGCGATCTCGAAATAGTTGTGGTCGTTGTGGCCGCTCCACAGGCCCTTGTGCAGCTCGTAGTTGGTCACCGAGTGCAGCATCTCCGGGTTTGCCCAGCGGCTGTAATCGCCGTGGATCACCTCGCCCATGAGCCAGAACTCTGGCTTTACCTCGTTGGCAAGGCGGCGCAGACCGCGCATAAAGTCAAAGTCCAGCACATCGGCTGCGTCCAGACGGATGCCGTCAATATCAAATTCATCCACCCAGAAGCGGATGGTATCGTAGTGGTAGTTCTGCACCTCCGGGTTGCGCTGGTTCAGCTTGACCAGCAGATTGAAGCCGCCCCAGTTTCCGTAGGAAAAGCCGTCGTTGTACTCGTTGTTGCCCCAGAAATTCACATCGCAGAACCAGTCCTTATAGCGGGCGTTCTCGCGGTTTGCCTTCAGGTCCTGAAACGCAAAGAAATCGCGGCCCACATGGTTGAACACGCCGTCCACGATCACCTTCTGGCCCCGGGCATGGCACCGGGCCACAAAGTCCTTGAACTCTGCGTTCGTGCCAAGACGGCGGTCTACCAGCCGGTAATCGATGGTGTCATAGCCATGGGAGCCGCTCTCGAACAGCGGGCCGATATAAATGGCCGTGCAGCCGATGTCCGCTGCGTGCTCAGCCCATGCGTTCAGTTTATTAAACGCACCGGGCACCGCCTGCCCATCGTTCTCATGTGCGCAGCCGCACAGCCCCAGAGGATAGATGTGATAAAATACCGCGTTGTCATACCAAGCCATTGTTCATACCGCTCCCATACAAAAAAATCAGCCTCCGCCCACTGCGGCGGCAGGAATAGTATAGCACAGAATCTGTAAAACATGTTAATTTTTGCCGATTTTTGTCAAGAATCGACAAGAATATCGGCCACTGTGCTCCATTTCGTCTTGTTCTTATTGGATATATTGCCCAAACACCTGTGTCACATGCAGTGCCGCCGGGCGCTGCCTATCATAGAATGTAAGGAGATCTTTGCATGAATTACCCCGCCATTCCCCGTGAATTCTTCAATGGAGACTGCTTTGATGCCTACCGCATCCTTGGTGCGCATCCCTGCTCTGACAACGGCACCGAAGGGTGGCGCTTTGCGGTGTGGGCCCCCGGTGCCACGGCAGTGGAAGTCTGCGGCGGCTTCGACGGCTGGGAGGCAGGCGTGCCCATGGAAAAAGCCGATACCGGCGTGTGGAGCGCATTCGTCCCCGGCCTTGCAGAGGGCGACCTTTATAAATACCGGGTGCATGGTGCCGACGGCAGTGTGGTGATGCGCAGCGACCCCTACGCATTTTCCACCGAGCTGCGGCCGGGCACAGCCAGCCGTCTGGCAAAGATGGACTTCCACTTTGACGACAGCGCATGGATGGAGCGCCGCGACAAATGCCGCAACCGCCCGCTGAACATCTACGAGATGCACGTTGGCAGCTGGCGGCACAAGCCCGGCAGCAAGCAGGAGGACGGCTCAGACGGCTGGTATAACTATGAGGAGCTGGCCAAGGAGCTGATTCCATGGCTGCTGGACCATCACTTTACCCATGTGGAGCTGCTGCCGCTGGCCGAGCATCCCTTCGACGGCAGCTGGGGCTACCAGACCACCGGCTATTTTTCCGTCACCAGCCGCTACGGCACCCCCGCCCAGTTTGCCGGCTTCGTCAACGCCTGCCACCGCATGGGCATCGGCGTCATCATGGACTTTGTGCCGGTGCACTTTGCCGCCAACGCCGACGCTCTGGCAAAGTTTGACGGCACCTACCTCTACGAGTACGACAGCGATGTGGGCCACAGCGAGTGGGGCACCTGCAACTTCAATTACTACCGCCGGGAGGTGTGCAGCTTTTTGAACAGTGCCGCTGCCCTGTGGATGGACGTATACCACTGCGACGGTATCCGTATGGATGCCATCTCCCGCGCGCTGTACTGGCAGGGCGACCCGAACCGCGGCGTGAACGAGGGTGCCGTGAACTTTCTGCGCAGCCTGAACCACGGCCTGAACGAGCGCTGGCCCACCGGCATCTACACCGCCGAGGACTCCACCAACTTCCTCAAGGTGACAGCTCCCACCCGCTACGACGGCGTGGGCTTTGACTACAAGTGGGATATGGGCTGGATGCATGATACGCTGGACTATTTTGCCACCCCCTTCGGCGAGCGGCCAAATGCCTACGGCAAGATCGTTTTCAGCATGCACTACTTCTACAACGAGCTGTATCTGCTGGCCTTGAGCCACGACGAGGTGGTGCACGGCAAAAAGACCATCATTGATAAGCTGTGGGGCACCTATGCGGAAAAATGCGCCCAGCTGCGCACCCTCTATTTTTATATGTATATGCACCCGGGCAAGAAGCTGAACTTCATGGGCAACGAAATGGGACACTTCCGGGAGTGGGACGAAAAACGGGAGCTGGACTGGGACCTGCTGAAATACCCCTTCCACGATGCGTTCCAGAAATACTTTGCCCACCTGTGCCGGGTGTATTCCACTGAGCCTGCACTCTACGATGGCGAGTACAACCCCGACTGCTTTGAGTGGGTGGCCTGCGAGAGCCGCAACGAGGGCGTGTACGCATGGCTGCGCAAGGGCCGGGGCGAAAACCTGCTGTGCATCATGAACACGCAGGACCACGCCCACAAAAAGTTCCCGCTGTATCTGCGCTTTCCCTGCAGTGCCGAGGAGGTGCTGAACACCGAATCCCCCGAGTGGGGCGGTGCACTGAAGGGCCGCCGCAAGACAAAGCTTCACACCACCGATGGCGGTGTGTTTGGTCGGGACTATACCCTTACAGTAGACCTGCCTGCCATGGGCAGCTGCCTGCTGCGCCTTGCGCCGGAGGCCCCGAACCCCGATGCGGCCCGCATCAGCGCCAACAAAGCCCTGAACGCAAAGCGCCGCGCTGCCCGCAGCACAAAGGCCACAGCCAATTCCAACAAGTAATATTCGTTTCAAAATGTCCCGTCTGCGTTCAAAGCGGCGGGACATTTTGTTGTTTTCCGTGCACAGCGGCTGGACAGTGCAGATTTTGCTTGCTATACTGTAGCTGTGATATTCTGCAGCTGAGAGGTTTTTGGGATGAGTGGAATCGTTTCCCGTCTGTCTGTCCTTGGCAAGGTCTGGCTGGGCCTTGCTGCCGGAGCGATGGCGCTTATAATATTTTGCCTTGCCGCACCGGGCAGCAGCCTGTTTTTTCCGCTGGTGAGCCTGTGGTGCAATGCAGCACTGTTTGCACTGGCGCTGCTGGTGCTGCGCCGGGCCGGTGTGGAGCTGGACCTGTTCCACAAGGCGGTGCTGGTGGGCCTGTGGGCAGCGGCCGTGCTTTACTTTTACTGGACCCTCGGCAGCCGCACCTTCCTCTACCACTGGGACTACGTAAACTACATTCTAAAGCAGTATCATGCCGAAGCCGCCTTTGCCCAGAGCACAGGCGCAGGCTTCCGGTTTCTCTTCGATTCCATCACCGAGGACTACACCAGCTTCATCACTCTGTTCACCGAGTTTCCGTTCTGCCTGAGCGGAAAGACCGGCGATGACTACGCATTCTGTCAGGTATTCAGCGTACTGCCCAGCCTGCTGGTGCTGCTGGCGGGCCTGACGGTCAAGGTGGGCCGGATGCTACGGGTAAAGAACCGGTTCTGGTATTTCCTTATCGGCTTTTCGTGGTGCGCTACCTTCCCGTTCGTGCGCATGTCGGCGGTGCTGGGCCAGCCGGACTGGTTCGGGCTGATTTTTGCCTTCATGCTTATGCTGCTCACACTGGACTACCGCTTTGACGGCATCGACCTGCCCCGCTATCTGCTCATCTTCGCCGCCACGGCGGGCATCATCCTCACCCGGCGCTGGTACTTATATTTTGTGGTGGGCTACTGCTTTGCCTACGTGCTGATGCTGGCAGTTTCCAGCATCCGGCTGGCAAAAGATGGCCAGCCCAGCCGCGCTGTGCACCGCATGGTACGGCTGGTGGTGTTCGGCCTGTGTGCGGCCGGGGCCATGGTGCTGCTGCTTCTGCCCATGGTGCGCAAAATTTTAAGCTTTGACTACGCCGGGCGCTACTCTTACTACAACTTCGGCGGCATCACGCTGGAGCTGGCCGCACAGACACTGCGCATCGGTTTGCTGAACTTCATCCTCATCGGAATGGGGCTGTGGTTTGCCGCAAAACGCCGTCTGCCTGCCCTGCCCTGCCTTGCAGGGGCAGAGCTGCTGGTGAGCCTTGTGCTGTTTACCCGGGTACAGAACACCGGCTCCCACCAGATGCTACTGTTCGTGCCTGGGTGGCTGCTGCTGTTCCTCGTTGGTTCCGCCGCACTGGCCGACGGCCTGAAAAAGCACACCGCCGTCAAGCTCTGCTACTGGGGCTTTACCATGGTGTTTGCGGTGTCCGTGCGCTGCTCGCCGCTGACCACCGTTGCTCTGCCGGGCTTTGTGGTGGATCATTTTCCCCTCAAGGCCGTGTCGGAATTCGTCCGGCTGGACAAGCTCACCTACGACCGCACCGATGCCGCCCAGATCCAGCGCGTGGACGACTGGATCGATGCCCACTGCGATGCGGAAAAGGGCGAGTTCGCCTACATGATCCCCCACGATATGCTGTACAACTCGGACATATTCCAGTACGCCGCCCTGCCGGACATCCAGCTGCAGGGCAAGCTGGCCGCCGGCATCTCCATCCCGGGCACCCACGAGTTCCCGGTGCGGTTCTTTGAGGCGAAGTACGTGCTCACTGCAGAGCCGCTCCCCCAGACCTTTGTCAGCGGCGGTGAGCTCTCCGGCCGGTGGAATGCCCTCTTCTGCGCCGCGCGGGATGAGCACTTTACGCAGGCCGCCAGCTTTGACATGGGCAACGGCACCGTGTTCACCGTGTGGGAGCGCACCGAGCCTGCCGACCGGGCTGAGGTGGAATATTATCTGGATGCCTTCGCGCAGGAGGATGCCCTCTACCCCGAAATGTTCTCGCAGGTGGCGGAAGCCTGGCTTGCCGGACATGGACTTTAAATTGCAAACGCTTTGGATATAAAAGGAGTATTTCCCATGGAACAGAATGCAAACGCCCTGCCCAAGGTCACGCTGGGCCAATACAAGGGGCTGGAATTCACCCGCCGGGTGCGCCCGGTATCGGAAAAGGCCGTGGAGCTGGAGGCGGCGAACCTCACCCGCACCCACGCCCCCTTTCTGCCGGTGGAGCTACCCGCCGCACGCGGGATGCGTGTAACGCTGGATTTTGAGGGCTTCATGGACGGCGCACCCATCCCGGAAAGCAAAATGGAAAATGTGACCGTGGTGCTGGGCACCGGTCAGTTGATGCCCGCCGCCGAGGATGCCGTGTACGGCCACAAGGCAGGCGAGAGCTTCCGGTTCAATTTTACCTATCCCGCCGAGTTCCGGGTGCCGGAGCTTTCCGGCAAAACAGCACAGTTCGCCATCACCCTGCACACCGTGGAGCAAAAGCAGCCTGTACCGCTGGACGATGCCTTTGCCAAGACACTGGGCTTTGATACGGTGGATGCCCTGAAGGAGAGCATCCGCGAAAAGAAGCGCCGCTCCCACGAGGCCAACGCCGACCGCATTGCCGGTGCCGCCCTGCTGGACATGGCCGGGGCGAACCTGACGGCGGAGCTGAACGGTGCTGTTCTGGATCAGAACGCAGAGAGGGACATGAACGTCCTGCGCGACCGGCTGCGCCGCAGCAAGATGACCATGGAGCTGTACTGCAAGGCAGGCCAGACCACACCGGACGAGGTGCGCTCCGCCTTCCGCCGGGATGCCGAGCGCAAGATGCGCAGCATCCTTGCGGTGCAGGCCATAGCCAAGGCCGAACAGATCACCGTGTCCAACGCCGAGGTGGATGCCGAATACGCCCGCCTTGCCAAGCTGCACGATACCCCGGAAGCCGAGATCCGCAATGTGCTCAGCCGGGACGCTGTGGCCTCTGCCGTGACCACTCAGAAGGTGCAGCGTTTCCTGATCGACCACGCAAACATCACTTCGGTTGTGGAAAAGGAGTAAACTATGGGCTTTTTTACACGCACCGCGATGGATATGCTGATGAAAACTACCCATCCCGAGATCAACCGCCGCCAGTGCTGGAACCTGCATCCCCATCGCAAGCCCTGCACCGAGTGCAAGGATATCTGCCCCTATGGCGAACAGATCTTTACCCGCCCGAACCTTGTGAAGGACTGGGATCCCTGTACCGAGTGCGGCCTGTGCGTCTCTGCCTGCCGCAGCGGCTGCATCATCCCTTCGCCGGAGCAGGTGCAGCGGGACACCTCTGCCGCCGATACCGACAATGACACCATCTGGATCGGCTGTGAAAAATCCACCCGCAAAAATTCCATGGTGCGCACCTGCATCTCTGCCCTCACATGGGAGACACTGGCCTACCTTGCCCTGAACAAAAAGATCGTGCTGGACCTGACCCCCTGCGGTGAATGTGAGAACGACCTGTGCGCCGCCCAGCTGCGCAAGGAGCTGACAAGGCTTGTGGATTTCTTTGGTCAGCCCATGTTCGAGGCACGGTTCACGCTGGCCTACGAGCAGGACGAAGCGCCCTATCACGTAAAGGAGCTGAGCCGCCGCGAAATGTTTGAGCAGGTGAGCCACGGCTCCAAGAGCGGCACCAAAAAGCTGCTGCAGATGCTGCCCGGCCTGCACAGCGAGGACGACGGCGGTGTAGATTTCCGCCTTTTGCTACACCAGCGCACAAAGCAGCTGAAGGCATCCATGGAAACGCCGCTGAAGTACGGCTACTACCTGCCCAACTTTACCGATAAATGCTTTGGCTGCGGCAAGTGCGAAAAAGCCTGCCGCGCCGGTGCGCTGAAGCTGGAGGACCTGCCCGACGGCCAGACCCGCATCGTCATCACGCCGTGGAAGTGCAGCGAGTGCGAGGTGTGCGTGGCCTCCTGCTCCAACCATGGCATCGACGGCATGAAGCTGCGCCAGCTCACCACCCTTGGCCCGGTAAGTGTACACAAATGCACCAAGACCCTGTGCAAGGAATGCGGCAAGCCCATTGCGCCGGGCAGTGTGGATGGTGTGTGCACCGTGTGCCGCATCAAGGCCCGCACCAAAAAGCGGCAGGAAGAAGCCGCTGCCAAGGCAAAGCAGCTGCGGGAGGAGCGGGAAGCCAAAAAGGCTGCCGAGGAGGCCGCAAAGGCAGCGGAGGAAGCCGGTGGCGCTGTTTCTGCCGAGACCGCTGCCGCCCCCGCGGAAACCGCCGTGGCCGCTGCCGTGCCTGCTGCGGCCGGTTCCGTCATCACAGCGCTGACCCCGGAAAAAGCAGCCCCCGCCGCGCTGGACGAAGCCCCTGCTGCCGCACCGGAAAACACCGCAGAAAAGGATGTGCCCGACACACCGAAAAACGATTGACGGCGCACAGATTCAATGCTATACTGACCATAAGACCACGCACCGTGGCCACCGACTGTTACAAAGGGGTAACGGAGCTATTTCCGTTACCCCTTTCTTATCCCAAAGCACGAAGCAAGCTTTTGCCAAGATCTTACGAAAGAAGGATTTTACTATGGCTCATTCCATCTCCCGCCGCCAGTTCCTGCAAGGCAGCGGCGCAGCCGTCCTTTCTGTGGCAGCGGCTGGTCTGCTGAGCAGCTGCGGCGGCTCTTCCACTTCCAATGGCGGCAGCACCGGCGCTGCCGGCAACAGCTCCACCTACACCGTGCTGTATTCCCGTCAGCCCGCCACCCTGAACTATCTGGTCTGCTCAGCTGACCCGGACCTTTACCACGGCACCCAGTGCATCGACACGCTGGTGGAGTACGACAACCGCGGCAAGATCCGGGAGGGCCTTGCCACTGCTTGGGAGTGGGATGCCGACAGCCTGACATGGACCTTCCACCTGCGGGATGAGAACTGGGTGGACTGCAACGGCGAGGTGCTTGGCCCTGTGACCGCACAGGACTTTGTGGATGCTCTGGCCTACGTGCTGGACCCGGACTACGCTTCCTCCACTGCAAGCCTTGTCACCCCCTATGTGGCCGGTGCGGACGACTACTATAACTACTGCGTTTACCGCAACAACGCCAATAACGGCACTGTGGCCGAGGACGGCACTACCTACGCCATTGATGCCAACGGCACCGTGACCGCCGCTGCCGCCGACGGCACCACCACCGAATACCCGGCTGTGGATTTTTCCACCGTAGGCGTGAAGGCTGTGGACGACCACACCCTGACCTACACGTTGAACTTCGACTTTCCTGGCTTCCTCAGCCTGTTGAGCTATGCTCCCTACGAGCCTGCCTACGGCCCGCTGCTGGAGGAGTTTGCCGACCAGTTCTGCACCAGTGCCGAGACCGCCTGCAGCTGCGGCGCGTTCTATCTGGCCGAGTACACTCCGCTGGAAAACTGGGTGATGAAGAAGAACCCCGAAAACTACGATGCCGACAGCGTTTACATCGACACGGTGCGCTACATCTACAATCAGGAAGAGCTGATCAGCGGCCCGGAGATGGTCAAGCGCGGCGAGATCGATCAGGCTACCATCAGCTCCGACATTCTGGACAGCTGGCTGGCCGACGACACCACCAAGGACATGGTTTCCATGGAGCGCCCGGAAACCGGCAAGAGCTACTTCTACATCTTCAACTTCCTGCCCTACCGCCACGAGTTCTCAAACTGGACCGTGACCGGCGTGGATGCCCAGTACGAGCCGGACAATTGGGCCAAGGCCATCAACTCCACCAACTTCCGCAAGGCTTTCCTGTATGCCATCAATCCGTCTGTGACGCTGGCCGTCACCGCGCCGGAAGGCTACGATAACTACAAGCTGCACACCATCACTCCGCCGTCCTTCTGTGCCAACAGCAAAGGCGTGGATTATACTGAATGTGGCGGCCTTGCAAACCTCTCCGACTTCTTTGACGAAGCCAAGGCCAAAGAGTACCGTGATGCCGCCGTGGAAGAGCTGACCGCCGCCGGTGTCACCTTCCCCATCAAGATCCAGTATCCGTACAACCCCGCTGTGGTGGACTGGGACAAGCAATGTCAGGTGTTCAAGCAGCAGGTGGAAGCCGTGCTGAACGACGGCTTCGACTTTGTGAACATCATCATCACGCAGGGTCCCTCCGACAACTTCCTGAACGCGGTGCGCCGGGCGGGTGCCTACCAGCTGATGTCCTACTACTGGGGTGCCGATTACTCCGACCCCGAGACCGAGGTGTACCCCTTCTATCAGGAAGCCGGCGACCGCGGCACCTGCTACAGCTTCCTGCGCACCGGCGTGGAGGACGGCATCGTGACCGGCGAGACCGCCGACCTCGTGATGCAGTACATGTCCATGGTGGAGAACGCCAAGACCATCACCGAAGATCTGGATGCCCGGTACGAAGCCTTTGCGGATGCCGAAGCCTTCCTCATTGAGAACGCGCTGGTCATCCCGCTGGGGATGCCGGTGCCGCCCTACATTGCCACCCGCCTGAACCTGTGGGAGGGCCAGTACGCGCCCACAGGCCTTTCCACCAACCGTCTGAAGGGCGTGCACATCCTCGACCATTACGTTTCCATGGACGAGTATAATGCCAACCGGGATGCGCGGTGAGTTTTTGATTTGAATATCCTCCGCTGACGCTCTGGATATTTTCAGCGGAAATTTATTTTTAGTTGTAAATCGGAAAAATCTGCGGATTTTTCCGATTTACTTTTTCACCGGAAGGGCCGCAGCGGAAAACGGCATTTCAACAACTTTCGATCAAAAAACGACAAATCACTTTCCAAACGTAAGATTTTGCGTTATTCTATACTTATCTGTATTTATAAAGAAAAGAGAGGTGCACAGCTATGGTGCAATATCTCGCAAAACGCATCGGGCGTTCCATTCTGACCCTGTTCGTCATTGTGACGCTGGTGTTCTGCCTGCTGCGGCTCATGCCGGTGGAAGGCTACTTTGCAAACTACGAAAAAATGACCGAGGCACAGATCCAGGCCGGTTTGCAGTCCATGGGCCTGCTGGACCCGCTGCCGGTACAGATCGGCCATTTCTGGGTGAACGCTTTGCACGGTGATCTGGGCGTGAGCCACATTTACAAGCTCAACGCTCCCGTGACCAGGATCCTTGCCCAGAAGCTGCCCATTTCCATCGAAATGGGTGTGCTGGCCATGCTGCTGAGCCTTGTGCTGGGCATCCCGCTGGGCCTTGTCATGGGCCGTTATAAGGGCCGCTGGCCGGATAAGCTGGGCACGGCATTCATCGTGCTCATTCAGGCGGTGCCTGCGGCAGTGTACTTTTTGTATATCCAGATGTACGGCACCACCGCCATGGGCGTGGGCCTGCTGTTCGATGCCGCCAACTGGCGCTATTGGGTGCTGCCGGTGTGCAGCATGAGCCTTGCAAACCTTGCGTTCTACGCCATGTGGCTGCGCCGCTATATGGTGGACGAGAGCAACAAGGACTACGTCAAGCTGGCCCGCGCCAAGGGCGTGAGCGAGAACAATATCGCCCTGCACCACGTATTCCGCAACGCCATGGTGCCGCTGGTGCAGTACATTCCCTCCGCATTCCTGAACACCGTCGTCGGCTCCATCTACATCGAAAGCCTGTACAGCATCCCGGGCATGGGCGGCCTGCTGGTCACCTGTGTGCAGCGCCACGACAACACCATGGTGCAGGGCATCGTGCTGCTGTACGCCTGCGTGGGCATCATCGGCCTGATCTTGGGCGATGTGCTCATGGTGCTCATTGACCCCCGCATCAACTTTGGCAAGAAAGAAGGTGGACGCTGATGCTCTCTTTTCTGAAACGCGAAAAATCGAAGCAGCTGGAGGATAAGCTGAATGCTGCTCAGGCACAGCGCCGCACCGGCTGGGAAAATCTGCCGGAGGATGAGCTGTTCACCCCCGCCGGGTTCAGTGAGGAACAGGCCGAAGCCACCGCCAGCTCCAACTACAGCTACTGGGGCAGCACCTTCCGTGCCTTTTTCAAGAACAAGTTCGCCGTGACCCTGCTGATCGCGCTGGCAGCTGTGGTTGCCTTTGCATTCATCCAGCCCCACCTGCCCGGCCAGGCTGACCCGAACCTGTGCGCCGTGGACCCTGTGACCGGCATCCAGTACCGCAACATCGCCCCCGGGCAGGACGGCTTTATCTGGGGTTCCAACTCCATCGGTCAGGACCTGTGGACACGCATCTGGGCCGGTGCACGCACCAGTCTGACTATCGCCTTCTTCGTGGCCCTCATCGAAGCTGTGGTGGGCATTACCGCCGGTGTGCTGTGGGGCTATGTGCGCGGGCTGGACTTTGTGTTCACCGAGTTGTACAACATCTTCGATAACATTCCCACCGCCATCGTGCTGATCCTCATTTCCTATGTAGCCACCCCCAGCATCTGGACCATGGTCCTTGGCATGGCCATCAAGGGCTGGATCGAAATGGCACGCTTCATCCGCAACCAGATTCTCATCATCCGCGACCGGGATTATAATGTGGCTTCCCGCTGCATCGGCACGCCCACCATCCGCATCGTGTTGCGCAACCTGCTGCCCTACCTCGTCTCGGTCATCATGCTGCGCATGGCCCTCACCATCCCGGAAGCCATTGGCAACGAGGTGTTCATCACCTACATCGGCCTTGGCCTGTCCGTGGAGACCCCCTCGCTGGGCAACCTGGTCAACGACGGCCGCAAGGTGATGATGCAGGCCGGGCTGCGCTACCAGCTGCTGTACCCCACCCTCATCCTGAGCTTTGTTACCATTGCGTTCTATCTGATCGGCAACGCCTTCTCGGATGCTGCCGATCCGAAGAACCATCTGCAGTAAGGAGGGGATATCATGGAACACAACCAGCTCATTCTCTCCGCAAAAGATGTCAACATCCAGTTCAACCTGCGTGGAAAAGTGCTGCATGCCATCCGTGGCATCGACCTTGACCTCTATCAGGGCGAAGTGCTCGCCATCGTGGGCGAGAGCGGCTCCGGCAAGAGCGTGTTCACCAAAAGCTTCATGGGCCTTCTGGATGCCAACGGCTCCATTACCAGCGGCACCATTGATTACTACGGCATGGCAGAGGGTGCACCGCTGCGCCTTTCTGACCTCAGAACCGAAAAGGACTGGCTGCGGGTACGCGGCCGAGAGATCGCCATGGTCATGCAGGACCCCATGACCAGCCTGAACCCGCTGAAGACCATCGGGGCACAGATCATGGAAGCCGTTGCCCTGCATCAGGGCTTAAAGGGTGCTGCCGCCAAGGAAAAAACGCTGGAATACCTGCGGGATGTGGGCATCTCTGACCCGGAAAAGCGCTTTAAGCAGTACCCGCACGAGTTCTCCGGCGGCATGCGCCAGCGTGTGGTCATTGCCATTGCGGTGGCCTGCAGCCCCAAGATCCTGATTTGCGACGAGCCTACCACCGCACTGGACGTGACCATTCAAGCCCAGATTTTGCAGCTTTTGAAGGAAATGCGGTTCAAGTACGATCTGACCATCGTCATGATCACCCACGATCTGGGCGTTGTGGCAAACATTGCAGACCGCGTAGCTGTGATGTACGCAGGCGATATTGTGGAGATCGGCACTGCTGACGAAATTTATTACGATCCCCGCCACCCCTACACATGGGCACTGCTTTCCAGTATGCCCCAGATGGGCGTGAAGGGCGAGGACCTGTTCAACATCGTGGGCACACCGCCAAACCTGTTTGCGGAAATTCGCGGCGATGCTTTTGCGCCCCGCAACCCGCAGGCGCTGAAGATCGATTTTGTCAAGCGCCCGCCTTACTTTGAGGTAACGCCCACCCACAAGGCCAAAACATGGCTGCTGGACCCCCGGGCACCCAAGATCGAGCCGCCTGCTGCGGTAAAAATGCTGCGAGAGGAGGGGCTGTAAGATGGAAAATGAACGCGAAGTTCTTGTGGAAGTGAACCACCTGAACGTAACCTACGGCTCCGGCAAAAAAGCATATGAAGCTGTGCAGGATGCCAACTTTAAAATTTATAAGGGCGAGACCTTTGGCCTTGTAGGCGAAAGCGGCAGCGGCAAAACTACCATTGGCCGCGCCATCCTGCGCATTCTGCCCACCTCCGGCGGCGAGATTCTTTATAAAGGCCAGAAGATCAACGGCAGAATTTCCCGCCAGCTGGACAGGCAGATCATCAAAGAGATCCAGATGATCTTTCAGGACCCGCAGTCCTCGCTGAACGAGCGCGCCAAGGTGAGCTACATCGTGGGCGAAGGCCTGCAGAACGTCCGGCCTGATCTTTCCACCGCTCAGCAGGAGGAAAAGGTGCGTCAGGCTCTTCTGGACGTGGGTCTGCTGCCGGAATTTGCCTCCCGCTTCCCCCACGAATTTTCCGGCGGACAGCGCCAGCGCATCGGCATTGCCCGGGCCCTGATCGTGGAGCCGGAGTTCATCGTTGCCGATGAGCCCATCAGCGCACTGGATATGTCCATCCGTGCACAGGTGCTGAACCTGCTGCGCCGCCTGCAGAAGGAACGCGGCATCACCTACCTGTTCATCGCCCACGATCTTTCCGTGATGCGCTACATCTCCGACCGCATCGCCGTCATCCACAAGGGCCGCATCGTGGAGCTGTCCGAAGCTGAAGAGTTGACAGCCCACGCCATCCACCCCTATACCCGCAGCCTGCTTTCCGCCATTCCCATGCCGGACCCCCGCCGGGAGCGGCAGAAAAAGCTGCTGGTGTACGACCCCGCCATGCACGACTACTCCAGAGAGGCCCCCCAGTGGCGCGAGCTGCGGCCTGCGCATTTTGTGCTGTGCAGCGCCGCCGAGGCGGAGCAGTGGCTGCCGCGCTAACCCCTGACATTTCGGGCTGAATCGTTGTTTTACGGCTCTTTTACGCAACGTTCATAGTTTATTCCTTGACATTCTCCGGCAGCTCCACTACAATAGAATCTGCATCATTGATTCTGATTTTTGAGTTATTAGCGTGTTCTGACCGGCGGCTTTCATCTTCTTTGCAAAAGCTGTCGGCTTTTGGCAATGAAAAGAAGAAGAAAGAAAAGAGGACTTTATTCTATGACTACTGAACAGCGTGAACCGCTCTATGCGTCCACTGCGAAGCCCTGGCTGAAGTACTATGACCAGAAATACATCGACATGCCCCTGCCCAAGTGCAGCGCCTTTGAGTATCTCTGCCATCAGAACAAAAACCACCTGAGCGAGACCGCTCTGGAGTATTATGGCCGCAAATTCACCTTTGCAGACCTCTTTGTGAATGTCAAGAAAACCGCGGCCGCCTTCCGTGCTCTCGGCGTGAAGAAGGGCGACATCATCACTGTTGTCAGCGTGATGACCCCCGAGGTGATCTATGCCTTCTACGCTGTCGATATGATCGGCGCAACGCTGAATCTGGTGGACCCGCGCTACAGCGTTGAGGGCATCCACGAGTACATCGAAGAGGTAGATTCCCGCCTGCTGATCTGCCTGAATGTGACCTATGAGCGCTGCCACAAGGCAGAAAAGCGCACCAATGTGGAGCGCGTTCTGGTCATCAGCCCCGCAGACTCCCTGCCGCTGCATCTGGCCGTCGGCTACAAGCTGACCAACCCCGATAAGAACCGCTACAAGTCCAACGTGATCCATTGGAAGGACTTTATTGCACAGGGCAAGGATCAAAGCATGAATGCCGAGCCCTACGACCCGCAGCACGCCTGCGTGGTGGTGCACACCGGCGGCACCACTGGTTCGCCCAAGGGCGTTATGCTGACCGACGACAGCTTCAACTCTCTGGCCCACGAATTCATCGCCCAGAGCAACCTGTTCTGCCGCGGCCAGAAGCTGATGAACGTCATGCCTCCGTTCATTGCCTACGGCTATGCCTGCGGCGTGCACATGCCGCTGGTCATGGGCCTGCACGTCGTCATCATCCCCAATCTGGACCCCGACAAGCTGGGCGCACTAATCTGGAAGCACAAGCCCGAGCACATGTTCGGCGTTCCGGCCCACTACCAGCAGATGGCAGCTTCTCCGCTGCTCAAGAAGAAGAAGGATCTCTCCTTCATCCGCAACTATGCCGCCGGCGGCGACTCGCTGCCGCTGGGCGCTGAGCTGACTGTGAACGAGTTCCTGAAGGCGCACAACGTGGAATATCCGCTGGCCAAGGGCTACGGCATGACCGAGGTTGCCTCTGCCGCTACCGTTGCCGCCGGCAACGTGACCAAGCCCGGCAGCGTGGGCATCCCCATGCTGAACACGGTGGTGTCCATTTTTGAGCCTGGCACCGAGACCGAACTGCCCATCGGTGAGCGCGGCGAGATCTGCATCTGCACCCCCACCGTCATGAAGGGCTACTACAATAAGCCCGAGGAGACCGACATGATCCTGCGCCGCCATGCAGACGGCCAGATCTGGGCACACACCGGCGATGTCGGCTACATGGACGAGGACGGCTTTGTGTATCTGGATTCCCGCATCAAGCGCATGATCATCCGTCACGATGGCTTCAAGGTGTTCCCGTCCATGATCGAGAACGTCATCAGCCGCCACCCGGCCGTGCATCAGTGCTCGGTGGTGGGCTGCACCGATAAGGACCATGTGCAGGGCCGTCTGCCTTTCGTGTATGTGGTGCTGGACCCGGAGGCCGACAAGAAGAAGCGCCAGATCGTGCGGGAGCTGCGCCAGCTGTGCAAGGAAGAGCTGCCGGAGTATGTGCAGCCGGTGGGCTACAAGTTCATCTCCGAAATGCCCTTTACCCCTGTTGGCAAGGTGGACTACCGCAAGCTGGAGGAAGAGATCACTCCCCGCGATTATTGATCCTGAACTTCACCCTGTAATTTTTCAGACACTGAGCTCTCCCGAAAGGGAGAGCTTTTTTGTATGGAAGAAACCGCAGAATACGGATGCAGCAATGGCCGCAATTTTTTGAATTTTGTCAGTTGACAATTTTTACTTTCCATTTTATCATAGAGACAACAGCTGTGCCGCACAGGTGCAGTCATTCCAGAAAGAAGGAATTACAATGAAAAACAAAAAGTTTGCCAGCTTTCTGGCCGCAGCGGCAGCGCTTGTGCTGCTGGCCATGCCTGCATTTGCTGCCGACGAACAGACGGAGCTGCCTGCCGCCGAAGCGGCAGAGGTGCAGCAGGAGCAGACCGCAGCGCCTGCCGAGCAGGAGACCTCCCTGCCCGCCGATGCCCAGACAGCCGGCGAACCGGAGCAGCAGCTCACCTATGTGGCGCTGGGCGACAGCATCACCTCCGGTGTCGGCCTTGCCGATATGAAATACAACATCGCCCAGATCGGCTACGATCTGCAGCCGAACTTTGAGGGCTACTCTTCCCAATGCTACACCGCCCTTGTGGGCAAGGGCCTTGGGCTGGACCGCCAGCACGCCATCAATCTGGGCCTGCCCGGCCTGATGAGCCCTGACATGGTGGATATGGTGCAGAACAGCGCCATGCCCAAGATGAATCAGGCTTCCGGCGCATATTACGTCTACCCGGAATATCAGGAGTATCTGCGCAAGGCCGATATCATTTCCATCCAGATCGGCTCCAACGACGCGCTGGTGCCCTGCATCGTAGGTCTGGGCGAGGCCACCAACTGGAAGAGCGAGCAGCTTGCCGCACTGATGGTCAGCGGTGCCCTGCGTGATTTCAACTTCCAGAAGCTGGGGCTCTTCCTCGAAGCGCTGAACCGTATGACCCTTACCTTTGACGAGAGCCGCGCCACCAACCGCCTGCTGTTCCGCGGCATGGATGAGATCTGCGATCAGGCCTATACCAATGTGACCAACAGCCTGCCGCAGATCGTGGCCGGTATTCGCGCACTGAACCCGGATGCCAAAATCGTGCTGCTGGGCTATACCAATCCCGTGCCTCTGCTGCCCGCATGGAACCGCTATTTCAGCAAATTGAACCGCTTTGCCAAAGACCTTGCCACACAGGAAGGCTTGACCTATGTTGCCATTCCCCGTGCGCAGACCGCTGCCGACGGCCACCCCACCGTTAAGGGCCACCAGTACATTGCAAACCAGATTTTGAATGCTCTGAAGTGAGCTTTCCATCAAAAAAGCCTGTCTCATTTTACGAGACAGGCTTTTTTGTTTGCGCTGTTCTGTTTTCAGCTCAGCCGGCCGCTTTCCACCGAAAAGCTGATATCTGCCGCAGCCATGGTAGACTTGCGGTGGGAGACCAACAGCACCGTTTTGTCTTTGCACTCTGCCCGCACAGCCTTGAGGATCACGCCCTCATTCAGGCTGTCCAGATTGGAGGTAGGCTCGTCCAGCAGCAGGAAGGGTGCATCATGCAGGAAGGCACGCGCCACACCGATGCGCTGGCGCTCGCCGCCGGAAAGTGCACCGCCCAGCTCACCCACCGGGGTATCATAGCCCTTGGGCAGGCTGTGGATAAAGCCGTCCAGCGCAGCCTTTTTGCAGGCTGCTTCCACCTCTTCCCGGGTGGCATCCCGCTTTGCAATGCGGATGTTGTTCTCAATGGTATCGTCGAACAGCTCGGTCTCCTGCGTCACAAGGCTTTCCTGTTCGCGCAGGGCGGCGGTGTTCACGCGGCGGATATCCTCTGCGCCAAAGCGGATGCTGCCGCTGGATACATCCCAGAAGCGCATCAGCAGCCGCAGGAAGGTAGACTTTCCGCTGCCGGAGCGGCCGGTGATGCCCACGATCTTCTTTTCCGGAATGGTCAGGCTCAGGTCATGCAGCACTTCCTCATTGGCATAGGCAAAGTTCACATGCTCTGCCGCAGCACCTGCAAATGCGGTGTCTGTGCCGTCGGTCACATCGGCGGTGATGGGCTGTTCGTCCAGCAGGTCCAGCACGCGGTCTGCGCTGGCGAACACCTGCGTCAGGCTGGCACCAAGGTTTGCCAGCGCCACCACCGGGCCAAAGGAGCTGAGGGCCGAAAGGGTGCACACCAGTACGCCCTCCACGCCCATTTTACCGCTCTGGTAAAGGTTCAGGCTCACACCCAGCACGGCCAGCACCGTGAGCAGGATCAAGGTGTTCGTGATGGCCACGGTCAGGCCCTCGCGGTATTTCATCGCCTTCTGCTTTTCGCCCAGCATCTCACTGTGGGCCGTGATGCCCTCGGCGCGGGCTGCGGTGTCCTGATACTGCAGGGTATCCTTCAGGCCGCGCAGGCTTTCCAGCACATAGCTGTTGGTATCGGCCAGTGCCTGACGGTACTCCCGGGCGGCACGGTCGCCGCGCTTTGCGCTCCACACCGGCAGGGCCACGCCCACCAGCAGATAGCCCGCCAGCAGCACCAGCGCAGGCAGGATGTGCCAGCTGCCCACAAAGCCCGTCATGCCGATGACGCAGATGCACGCGATGCAGATGGGCGAAATGGTATGGGCATAGAACACCTCCAGCGCCTCGATGTCAGCCGTGATGAGCGAGATCAGGTCGCCGCGGTCACGGCCTTCCAGCTTTGCAGGGGTCAGACGGCGCAAGGCGCCGAACACCTTATCGCGGATCAGGGCCAGCAGCTTGAAGGCGATATAGTGGTTGGATGCCTGCTCTGCATAGCGCAGAACGCCGCGCAGCAGGGCAAACACCAGAATGCATGCAAAGGCCGTGCCCACGGTTTTGAGCGGACTGGCAAAACCCAGCGCACGCAGGATGCCAAAGCCGCCAAAGATCGTAATGAAGGTGGCGCAGAAATGGCCTGCCACACCCATCACGATCGCTGCCAGCATGACGGGCAGCATGGGCTTTACCAGCACGATCAGCCGCCCCACAATGGCAAAGGGGCTGCGGCGATTGATTTTATTCATATCAGGCATCCTCCTTTCCCAGCGTTTCAAGCTGTTTCTGGGCCGTATACAGGCGGCTATAGGCTCCCTGCCGGGCCAGCAATTCGGCGTGGGTGCCCTGCTCGATCACACGGCCATTGCTCATTGCATAGATGCAGTCGCTGTGCACCACATTGGCCAGACGGTGCGAAATGAGGATGATCGTCTTTTTTCCGGCCAGACTGTGGATGGCCTGCATGATATCGTTCTCGCTCTCGGCATCCACGTTGGAAGTGGCTTCGTCAAACAGGTAGATGGGCGTATCGTGCAGCAGGGCGCGGGCCATGGCAAGGCGCTGGCGCTGGCCGCCGGAAAGATTGCTGCCGCCCTCATGCAGAGCGGTCTGCAGGCCGTTCTGGCTGCGGCAGAAATCGGCCAGATTCACCTGTTCCAATGCCGCCCAGAGCTGTGCCTCGTCCGCGTCCGGCTTTGCCATGCGCAGGTTGCTCTCCACCGTACCCTTGAAGATGGCGGCGTTGTGGGGCACCAGCGTCAGGGTGCGCAGACGCTGTTCCTGCTGCAGCTCCTGCACCGGCACGCCGCCCAGCGTCACGCTGCCGGTATAGCCGGTGCGGCTGCCGGACAGCAGCGCCGCAATGGTGCTTTTACCGCAGCCACTCTCACCCACCAGCGAGACAAAGCTGCCCTGCGGAATGGTAAAGGAGACATCGTTCAGGATGGTGCGGTCCTTCTCGTAGCCAAAGGTGATATGCTCAAGCTTCAGAGTCGTATTCTCTCCGGGCACGCGGTCGCCATCGGCAGGCTCTTCCGCTGCCAGAAGCTTGAAGATCTTCTCTGCCGAAGCGGCACCGTTCATGGCAATGTGGAAGTAGCTGCCCAGCAGCCGCAGCGGCAGGAAAAAGTCCGCCGCCAGCAGCACGATGGTCAATGTGGCGGTCAGGGTCAGCCGGCCTGCCGCAAATGCAGCCACCGCGCTGATGATGCCAAGACCTGCGCCACCGTAGGCCATCAGATCCATCAGGGTCACCGAGTTCAGCTGCATGGTGAGCACCTTCATGGTGATCTTGCGGAAGCGCTCAGCCTGTGCATTCATCTGCTCGTGCTTCCAGCCGTCGGCCTGATAGATCTTCAGAGTGGTCAGGCCCTGAATGTTCTCCAGAAAGCTGTCGCCAAGGGTGGTGTATTCGCCCCAGTAGTTCGCCAGCAGCTTTTTGGCAAACTTCTGCACTGCCACAATGGACATGGGGATCAGCGGCACGCAGCACAGCAGGATGATGGCCGACCGTGCGTGCACACCCACCAGCAGCACAAACAGGGTAACGGGTGCCAGCAGGCTGTAAAACAGCTGCGGCAGGTATTTTGCAAAGTAGGTGTCGATCTGCTCCACACCTTCGCTGGCCAGCATCACCACCTCGCTGGTGGCCGCCGTCTCGGTGTAGTTGGGGCCAAGGCGGGCAAGCTTTGCGTAGATGCTGCTGCGCAGGGTGCGCTTGACATCCTTGGAAGCCTGATCGCTCATGGCCGATGCCAGCATGGTAAAGGCAAAGCGCATGGGCACCGTGGCAAGGCAGAGCACAAGGTTCTGCCACAGCTGTGCACTGGTCAGGCTGCCCGCAAAGGCTGCGCCCACCAGCTGGGCAATGGCCCGCACAAAGATCACGTTGCACAGCATCCCCAGCCATTGGAAAGCCACATTGGCTCCCACATACCGCAGCGCACCGCGGTCAAAGGACAGCAATTTTTTGTTGATCACTGGGCTTTCTCCGTTTCTGCTTTTTCTGCATCACTGCCAAACAGACGCTCATATTCGCCGGTAAAGATGCGCTCCGGCAGTGCACTGGTCATGGCAAGGGCAGCGGTAAAGCGCTCTTCTTCGCTCAGCGGCTCACCGACCGGCGGGAAATGGGTCAGGATCGTTTTCAGCTCCCGATCCACCTGTTTTGCCACCCAGATGCCCCGGTCTGTCATATAGATCTTGCCGTAGTGCTCCTTTACGATCATGCCGCGCTCCATGAGCAGATTCATGATACGCACCACCGAGGGCTTGGTCACGCCAAGCTTTTCGGCAATGCTGCGGGAGCTGATATCCAGATGGGTCTGTGAGACTTCGTAGATCGCCAGCAGATAGCGCAGATGCGCCGACGTAAGTTCCATCCCGATCACTCTCTTTCGTTCTGAATTTCCAATGTTATCCAAAGCTAACTTTTTGTTTTTGAAAAAAGGGCGCGAGCCGAATGTTCCAGCCCGCGCCCCTTGCGGTTTTTACCGATCAGTGACAGCCACTGCAGCCGCCTTCGCCGCAGCCGCTGCACCCACTGCAGCCGCCGCCATGCTTGTGGGAGTGCCATGTGATCCAGCCCACACCGCCAAATACGATAGCACCCACGACGATCGTCGGCAAATTAAAGTTCGCGGCGAGAAATTCCATCATACAAAACACACCCTTTCCGTGCAAAGCGTTCTTTTAGATCTTGGAGATGTCAATCTTGACCTCGTTGTCGCCAACATACTTGTTGGGACGGACCAGCAGGTAGATGAAGCCAACCAGAACCACCGCAGCCACGATGGTGAAGAAATTGAAGCCGACCTCACCAGTGATGATGCCGCCCAGCTGGTACACCACCAGAGCGGCGCAGTAAGCCAGAGCGCACATATAACCAATGGCGATGGCGGTCCACTTGCCGTTGTTCATCTCGCGCTTGATGGCACCCATAGCAGCAAAGCAGGGAGCGCACAGCAGGTTGAAGATCATGAAGGCGTAAGCCGACAGAGCGGTGTAGTCCTGCGCAACAGCAGCCCAGATCTCATCGCCGTTCTCAGACAGCTCGCCGCCGAAGTGATACAGAACACCGAAGGTACCAACCACGTTCTCCTTTGCGATCAGGCCGGAGACGGAAGCGACAGTTGCGCGCCAGTTGCCGAAGCCCAGAGGTGCAAAGATCCATGCGACCTTGGTAGCGATCGCAGCCAGCACGGAGTTGTCCTGATCCTCGACCATGCCGAAGACACCATTCTCGAAGCCGAAGCCCTGCAGGAACCACAGCACAACGGTAGCGGCCAGAATGACGGAGCCTGCGCGCTTGATGAAGGACCAGCCGCGCTCCCAGGTTGCACGGAACACGTTGCCCCATGCAGGCACATGGTATGCGGGCAGCTCCATCACGAAGGGAGCGGGATCACCTGCGAAGAGCTTGGTCTTCTTCAGGATCACGCCGGAGCAGATGATGGCAGCCATGCCAATGAAGTAAGCAGAGACAGCCACCAGAGAAGAACCGCCGAACATCGCACCTGCGATGAGGCCGATGATGGGCATCTTTGCGCCGCAGGGGATGAAGCAGGTGGTCATGATGGTCATGCGGCGGTCACGCTCGTTCTCGATGGTACGGGAAGCCATAACACCGGGCACGCCGCAGCCGGTACCGACCAGCACGGGGATGAAGCTTTTACCGGACAGGCCGAACTTGCGGAAGATACGGTCCATGATGAAGGCGACACGGGACATATAGCCCACATCCTCCAGAATGGACAGCAGGAAGAACAGCACCAGCATCTGGGGAACGAAGCCCAGAACCGCGCCGACACCGGCAACGATGCCGTCCATGATCAGGCCGTACAGCCAGCCTGCCACGCCGATGCTCTCCAGCAGGCCGCCCAGAGCATTGGGAACGATCTCACCGAACAGGACATCGTTGGTCCAGTCGGTGGCAAAGGTACCAATGGCCCAGCCGCCGTCTGCAATGGAGGTGCCCATGGACAGGGAGTACATCAGGAACATGACCAGTGCGAAGATGGGCAGAGCCAGAATACGGTTGGTCACGATCTGGTCGATCTTATCGGAAACGGTCAGGTGCTCCACGCGGGCCTTCTTTTTAACAGCTTTGCCCACGACGGTGTTGATATATGCATAGCGCTGGTTGGTGATGATGCTCTCAGCGTCATCGTCCATCTCAGCTTCGCAGTCCTTGATGTGCTGGTCGATGTGGTCGATCAGGCTCTTGTCGAGCTTCAGCTCGTCCATGACCTTCTCGTCGCGCTCGAACAGCTTGACGGCATACCAGCGCAGGAAGCGGTCATCCACCTTGCCCTGAATGGACTCTTCGATGTGGGCAATGGCGTGCTCCACGCTGCCGGTGAACACATGGGGCAGCTCAGCAGCCTTGGTAGCCTTTGCAGCAGCCACAGCAGCCTTTGCAGCAGCCTCGGTGCCCTCGCCCTTCAGTGCGCTGATCTCAACAGCCTGACAGCCCAGCTCTGCGCTCAGCTTCTTCAGGTCGATCTTATCACCGTTCTTGCGCACCAGATCGATCATGTTCACAGCCATGACCACCGGGATGCCCAGCTCGATCAGCTGGGTGGTCAGGTACAGGTTACGCTCAATGTTGGTACCATCAATGATGTTCAGAATGGCATCGGGCTTCTCCTTGACCAGATAAGTACGGGAAACCACTTCTTCCAGCGTGTACGGAGACAGTGAGTAGATACCGGGCAGATCCTGAATGATAACATCCTTATCGCCCTTCAGCTTGCCTTCCTTCTTTTCCACCGTAACGCCGGGCCAGTTGCCGACATACTGGTTGGAGCCGGTCAGATTGTTGAACAGGGTCGTTTTACCGCAGTTCGGGTTGCCGGCAAGTGCAATTTTAATGCTCATTGCTTAATCCTTCCTCCCTTTGGAATCAGACTACTTCGATCATTTCGGCATCGGCCTTGCGCACGCTCAGCTCGTAGTTGCGCACGGTCAGCTCCATGGGGTCGCCCAGAGGTGCCACCTTACGGACATAGATCTCAACACCCTTGGTGATGCCCATGTCCATGATGCGGCGCTTGACCGGGCCTTCACCGTGCAGCTTTGCCACAGTAGCGGTCTCGCCGACCTTTACGTCTTTCAGAGTTTTCATCCTTAACCATCCTCCTCTGCTTGTCTTTATAGAGAGACTATTCCAGTTTCGGAGCAGCTCCCAAACAGCGCCGGGGCACTGTTCAGCCAATCATGATACGGTTTGCCATGGTCTTGTCCAGCGCGATGCGGCTCTCCTTGACCTGAATGATCAGGTTGCCTGCGATCTCGTTGACGACCGTTACCTCACTGTCCACCACAAAACCCAGCTCAGCCAGATGCAGCCGGATCTCGTCCTTGCCGGTGATCTTTTTGATGGTGACGGTCTCCCCTGCTTTTGCCATTGTCAAAGGCATCATATTTCCGCTTCCCTTCCTGTTTGAATCTGGGATATCGCTGCGGTTAGTCAGCCGCAACTACCAGCGTGGATAGTTTACGCTTACTAACCTTTCATGTCAATAGTTTTTTCATAATTAAAAGTTAGTTCGTATGAACAAACAATTTTTCTGCCCGTTTTTTTCCGTTTTTTCACCACAATCAACAACAACTAACTCAAATTATTGAATCAAAGTTAGCCATTGTTTACATTTTCTTGTTCTTTTTTGGCGGCATCTTGTAAACTATCACAAAGCTTTTTCTCTGCTCTGCTGTGCTGTGCTCTTTTGCTGCAAATGACACAGCCGCGCGGTACAGTGGTCAGTCTGCACCGCGCGGCCGCGTGTCAAAAGGAGGATTTCTTTCCTGCCAGTGCGTGGACACCAGCAGGTGCCAGGATAAAAAGAGAGTATTTGAAAAGAGAATGACAAATTTTAAGCCGCCACGGCAAGGCGGAGAATGGGTGTTCCGCTGTGGAACAGCCGCAGATAGACTGCTGTGCACTTGCTCAGCTGGTCAAAGTGCTTCTGCGCTGCATCCGGGTCGCCGTAGGACTTCCAGCAGCCGCAGCAGGTAAAGTTCTTGCCGCGGTTCTCGATAAAGCCCACAACATCCCCCAGCGGATAGCCAAGGAACACCCCGATCTCATGCGGAAATTCTGCCGAACAGCACAGCTTGCGGGAAAGCTGAGTGAGCATATTGCCCACATCCGGTGCTTCGCCCGCTTCCGGCAGGCGGTAGCCCTCCTGCCGCAGAAAGCTCTGCACCTTTTCATCTGCCAGCACGGCAGCCAGCCTGCTTTCGCGGTAGACATACACAAGATACCGGTGGTTGAGCGCGCATCCCTTGAGCACCCGCACACGCAGGCCCTTGGGCTGAAGCTGGGCATTCCAGTTTTTCACCCGGCGCGCAAGGTCGGCGCAGTCGCGGGTCTCATAGCGGAACAGGCCTGCCGGTTTCAGGCTTGCCAGCACCGGGGCACACTGTTCGATCATGACCGTCTCAAAATTGCGCTCCATGTCTGTGCCCTCCCGCCTTGTTTCTCCGGGCTATTGTTCCCCGGATGCGCCGTGTTTATAAGTTAGATATTTCTAACCCCGATTCCAAAAAAGAAGCAGCTTTGCACGGAGCATTCAAAACTTCGGCCTGACGATCTGTTTCTTGTGGTTAGTTATTTCTAACGTGACTGTATCTTACCACAGCGGTGGGCCGTTGTCAACACTTTTCTTGAAAAAAGTTATTCGCAGCAAACCTCGTTTTTCTCCACCTCGCTTTTTGTGCGTTCTACCGTTTTGGCGCAGGCTGTGGTATAATGAGAAAAATTTATATTCTCTTAAAGGAGCACGTATCCATGCCACAGAGCATCACACCGGAAAGCCTGATCTCAATCCTCGCCGCCGCACTGGCACAGCAGCCCACAAAGCCGCTGGTGCTGGCGCTGGATGGCCGCTGCGGCAGCGGCAAGACCACCCTTGCAAATACGCTGGCCCGGCAGTTCCCGGCCAGCATCACCCTGCACACCGATGATTTTTACCTGCCGCCTGCACAGCGCATCCGCGGCTGGGAGAAAACGCCCTGCGCCAATATGGACCTTGCCCGCCTGCGGGACGAAGCCCTGCGCCCAGCCTACGAGGGCCAGCCGGTGCAGTACCGTGCCTATTCCTGCCGCGAGGGTGCGTACCTGCCCGCGCGGGAGCTGGCCGCGCAGCCGCTGGTGATTTTGGAAGGCAGCTACAGCCACCACCCGCTGCTGACCGGCTGCGAAACGCTGCGGGTGTTCCTGACCTGCGCAAAAGAAGAGCAGACCCGCCGCCTGCAGGCGCGGGAGGGGGAGCGATATGCAAACTTTGCCGCCCGGTGGGTGCCGCTGGAGGAGGGCTATTTTGCCCAGTACCACATTGCGGAGACGGCGGATTTTGTGGTAGACACCACCCAACGCGGGACGATTTGAAATGGCTTCCGCTTCGCTCTAGCCATTATCAGCGGAAGAATTATTTTTATTTGTAGTTCCGAAACGCCTGCGGGCGTTTCGGAACTACTTTTTCACGGGGAGGAGGCTCCCTTTTTGCGCACCTTGCCCAAAAAGGCGGGAAATATTTTTCTCTTCCTGCGTGAATGGGGGTTATTTTGCATCAAATCGCACTTGCGGGGGGGGGGTAGCGTCTGATATACTTATGGTATGGAAGAAAGCAACACCACGCTACAACAAAGAACGGAGGTAGATTTATGAAAAAACTGGCAAGACTGACCGCTCTTTTGCTCACCGGTGCGCTGCTGCTGGTGCTGACCGCCTGCGGGGCTGTGACCGAGACCGAGCAGCAGGCAAAGCAGCGGCTGCTGGGCGAGATCAACAGCTACCGCGCAAGCATCCAACTTGCGCCGCTGGTGGAAGTAAAACAGCTCTCTGATGCCGAGCAGGTTTGGGCAGAGCAGTTCCGCGCCGCCGGTAAGACCGCTCTGCCAGAAAGCGAAACAGGTGAAGTCTTTGATCGTTGGTATAGCATGACCAATGGTTGGCGTTCATATGATGATTTCGGCTGGGGTTTGGATAGAAGAGAGGATGGGAAATTCGACATTCTGTCTGCCAAGGTTCCAGCCAACACCCCGGAGGGCAAGGCAGAGCTGTTGAAAGAATTGAGAGACTCTGGTACCTTTGATTATGATGGTTGCAAGCACGTCGGCATTGCCGTTGTGACAATTGACAGACAGATGTACTGGACCTGCACCGTGTTCTACAACTGATCTCCCCCCTCCCCGCATAGAACAGCACCCCTTGAACTGAACAAAGCCGGACAGCTTGCGGGCTGTCCGGCTTTTGGTTTGGCCTGATCTACAGGCTGTTACTTATTCTTGTACATATCCTGATAGTAGTTCTGGTAATCACCGCTGGTGACGTGGTCCATCCACTCCTGATGGTTCAGGTACCAGTCAATGGTCAGCACGATACCCTTTTCAAAGGGGGTCTCGGGGTACCAGCCCAGATCGTTCTTGATCTTGGTGGGGTCGATGCCGTAGCGGCGGTCGTGGCCCAGACGGTCGGCAACGTGCTTGATGAGGTCCTCGCTGATGCCCTCGTCCTGCAGGCGGTCGTGGAGCTGGTTGATGATGGTCTTGACGATGAAGATGTTGGGGCGCTCGTTGTGGCCGCCCACGTTGTACACCTCACCGATCTTGCCGCCGTTGGCTACCATGTCGATGGCCTTGCAGTGATCTTCCACATACAGCCAGTCGCGGATCTGCATACCGTCGCCGTAGACGGGCAGCTGCTTGTGGTGCTTGACGTTGTTGATCATCAGGGGGATCAGCTTCTCCGGGAACTGGTAGGGGCCGTAGTTGTTGGAGCAACGGGTGATGTTCACGGGCATGCCGTAGGTATCGTGGAACGCCATGACGAACATATCGGCGCTGGCCTTGGAGGAAGAATAGGGGCTGTGGGGGCACAGGGGGGTGGTCTCCATAAAGAAGCCGTCCGCACCCAGTGCGCCGTACACCTCATCGGTGGACACCTGCAGGTACTTCTTGCCCTCTTTCCAGGTCTTGGCATCGGCATCATACCATGCTTCCTTGGCGCGCTGCAGCAGGTTGACGGTGCCCATCACGTTGCTCTGCACAAAAATTTCGGGGTTCTTGATGGAGCGGTCCACGTGGCTCTCGGCGGCAAAGTTGATGACGTAATCGAAATCGTACTTCTGGAACAGGCCTTCCACCAGCTCCTTGTCGCAGATATCGCCCTGCACGAACACATGGTGGGGGTCGCCCTCCACATCCTTCAGGTTTTCCAGATTGCCGGCGTAGGTCAGCTTATCCAGATTGACCAGCAGGATCTCCGGGTATTTCTTGAGCATATAATGCACAAAGTTGGAGCCAATAAAACCGGCGCAGCCGGTGATCAGATAGGTTTTCATAGGTTCAATTTCCTCTTTTCAATCTTTCATCCCATTGTCGCCGTCCCAGTGGGCGAAGAAGCAGGCCAGAGCGTCTCTCCAGTCGCGCACATCGTTGCCCACGGTGCAGCGCAGCATCCGGTTGTCCAGTGCGCTCCACTTGGGGCGGTCGGCGCTTTCCGGGTGCTTTGCCTTGTATTCCTCGCTGGTGCAGGCTGCCACAGCGGCATCCACGCCGGACAGGCGGATGATCTCGGCGGCAAAATCGTACCACGAGCAGATGCCCTCGCCGGTGCAGTGATACAGGCCGTATTCGTGGGTCACGCACAGCTGCAGGATCTCGTGGGCCAGATCCACCGCGTTGGTGGGGTTGCCGCGCTGGTCATTGACCACTTCCAGCTTGCCAAACTTCTTGCCTGCGTTCACGATGGTCTTGACGAAGTTTTTGCCGTAGTAGCTGTAGAGCCACGCGGTGCGCACGATGAAGTGACGGTGGCAGAACTGCTCCACATACTTTTCGCCCATGAGCTTGGTAGAGCCATAGGCGCTGATGGGGCCGGGAATGGTGGCTTCGTCCTGTGCAACGCCGCCGTTCTCACGGCCGGAGAACACATAATCGGTGGAGACGTGTACCAGTCGTGCACCGGTCTTTTCCGCTGCCTGTGCCAGATTGCGGGGGCCGAGGGCGTTTGCCTTGAAGGCGGCATCATGGTTCACTTCGCAGCCGTCCACATTGGTGTAGGCAGCGCAGTTGATGATGACATCCGGGCGGTTGCGGCGGATGAACTCGTCCACCATTTTGTAGTTGGAGATATCCAGATCCGGCAGGTCCACGGCGATCACCGTGGCATTGAGCAGTTTTTCGGGGATGGGGCCGATCTCGCTGCGGCCTTCGCGCAGCTGCTTGAGGATCTCGGTGCCCAGCTGACCCTTGCAGCCGGTAACAATGATTTTCATATGGGTATGCCTCTCTTTTGCTTAATAGCGCAGCTTGCCGTCTGCAACGTTCTTCAGGTGCTGGCCGTAAGGACTCTTGCCGTAGCGCTCAGCGCTTTCCAGCAGGGTGTCGCGGTCGATCCAGCCGTACTTGAAGGCGATCTCTTCCGGCGCACTGATCTTGATGCCCTGGCGCTTCTCGATCATGCGCACAAAATCGGCTGCTTCCACCAGACTGTCCATGGTGCCGGTGTCCAGCCATGCAAAACCGCGGCCCAGCAGCTGAACATCCAGCTCGTCCTTCTTCAGATACATGTCGTTCAGGGTGGTGATCTCCAGCTCGCCGCGGGCAGAGGGCTTGACCTGCTTTGCCATCTTCACGACCTCTTTGTTATAGAAGTACAGGCCGGTGATGGCGTAGTTGGACTTGGGGTGCTGAGGCTTTTCCTCCACGCTGAGCACCTTGCCGTCCTTGTCGAACTCCACGATGCCAAAGCGCTCCGGGTCCTGCACATAGTAGCCGAACACGGTGCAGCGGCCTTTGTTTTCCGCATTGGCAGCGGCGGTCTTGAGGATCTTGGAGAAGCCGTTGCCGTAGAAGATGTTATCGCCCAGGATCATGGCGCAGCAGTCGTCGCCAATGAACTCTTCGCCCAGAATGAAGGCCTGTGCCAGACCGTCCGGAGAGGGCTGAACTTTATACTGCAGATGGATGCCGTACTGGCTGCCATCACCCAGCAGCGCCTCAAAGCGAGGCGTATCGGTCGGGGTGGAGATGATCAGGATGTCCTGAATGCCTGCCAGCATCAGCGTGGACAGGGGGTAATAGATCATCGGCTTGTCGTAGACCGGCAGCAGCTGTTTGCTGGTGACCATGGTCAGCGGGTAAAGCCGGGTGCCGGCACCGCCGGCAAGAATGATACCTTTCATATTTGTGCACTCCTTTAAAATAGATTGAAAAGTTGTGCAGCTGTACGCCGCCCAGACGGGAGACCGCCCGGATGACGTATGGATTCAAAGCGGAGCTGCGTCCGCTGTAAACAAATTCAGGAGCCGCTCCCCCTGCCCAAAATGGCAAAATGGGAATAGCAGTTCACTTTATTTTACTATCAAATCACACAAAAAGCAAGAAAGAACGGCTTTCCCGAAAAATTTTCCGGAAAAGCCGTTCTGAAACTCCTTCGATCTCGCATTTGTTCCGCCCAAAAGGCCCCCTCTCCGAGGGGGCTGGCAATGCCGCAGGCATTGACTGGGGGAGTTACCACGCAAAGCCCCACTTGGAGAAATAGCGCAGCAGGCTGCGCAGCTGCCACAAAAAGGGCTTCAGACTGCGGTGCGCGGCGCGGTGCCATGCATGGATGGCCGTATACTGGGGCACCAGATACGCTTTGCCCCGGGTGCGCATCTTCTGGGTGAGGTCGGCATCCTCCACGTACATGAAGTAGTCCTCGTCAAAGCCGCCCACAGCCTTGAACACCGCAGTGTCCACGGCCGAGAAGCTGCCGGTGCAGAACTCGATCTCGGTGGGTTTTGTCAGGTCTTTGTCCGCCATGAGATAGCGCTCGTTGTACTTTGCCCAAAATTTCAGGCAGGGCAGCTGGCGGTACACCATGGCCCGCACACTGCACCGGCGCAGCGGCAGACGCTGGGGCCGCCCGTCCGGGAAGGTGAGTGCGGGCCGCGCCATCACCACGCCGGGGTGCTGTGCCATCCAGTCCGCAAGGTCACTCAGCGTATCCGCAGTGAGCTGGATATCCGGGTTCAGGATAAAGTGCACCCGGCTTTGCATCAGGCTGAGCACCGTGTTGTGGCCGGTGCCAAAGCCGCCGTTCTCTGTGCGGCAGAGCACCTCCACCTTCTGGTCCTCGCGGATGTGCAGGGTGCCGTCCTTCGCGGCCTTTGCAAGGCATTGGCCGCTGCCGTCCGGGCTGGCGTTGTCCACCAGATACAGCGTCAGCGGGTGGCGGCGGGTGCAGTCCAGCACGGTCTGTGCCGCCCTGAGCGCTTCATCCGCGCCGTTATAAACTACAATACAAGCAGAAAGTTCCATGTCGTTCACTCCAGCGGTTTGATGTCAAAGCTGAAGTCCTCTTTCATCAGGTCAAAGTTCGGGTTCATGCAGGGGTCGCCTGCGGCCAGCTGCTTTGCCCACCGCTTCTGGAAGCGCTCCACCTCCGAGATAAAGCGCTTGCGCTTGACCGGGTTCTCGTCCAGACCGCGGCTCTTGCTCTCGTAGTGGTACAGCTGTGCAAAGGGGGTGAACACGTTGGTATAGCCCGCTTCACGCACGCGCACGCAGAAGTCCACATCGTTGAAGGCCACAGCAAAGCTCTCGTCCAGACCGTTCACCTGCTCGTAGACGCTCCTGCGCACCATCAGGCAGGCGGCAGTGACCGCATACACATCCTGTGCATAGACCAGACGTCCCATATAGCCGGGGTGGCCCACCGGGAAGTTCTTGTGCATGTGGGCCGCAAGGGTCAAAAAGCCGAAGCCGATGCCCGCGTGCTGGATGGTGTTGTCCGGATAAAGCAGCTTTGCGCCCACGCAGCCCACACGGTCCTGCTGGGCGTACATGAGCATTTCTTCGATCCAGCGCGGAGAAATGACCTCGGTATCGTTGTTGAGCAGCAGCAGGTATTCGCCGGTGGCTTCCTTTGCGCCAAAGTTGTTCAGGGCGCTGTAGTTGAAGCCGGTGCCCTGCCATGTGATCACCTTCAGGTTCTTGTGCTCCTTCTGCAGCTTTTCATAGCAGCGGAAGGTGGCAGGCTCCCTGCTGTTGTTCTCGATGACGATGATCTCAAGATCCTCATAGGTGCTCCTGCGGTAGATGGACTCCACGCAGGTGCGCAGGTCGGAAGAATGGTCGCAGCTGGGGATCAGGATGCTGACCCGGCCCGGCTTTGTGATGGTATAGTCCGTCTTATAGAAGCCCGGCGTACCCGGGATCATGGAAACTTCATCCACCGGCACACCCACACGCTCGTAGTGAGCATACAGGGCCTTGACCGCAGCTTCCAGACAGTAGGTCTTGGCCGAAATGTTGCTTGCCACACTGGTGGGGCTGGAGCGCCAGTAGTACAGCAGATGCGGGATATGCACGATCTTGTGCGCCTTTTCGGTCAGGCGCAGGTAGAGGTCATAGTCCTGACTGCCGTTGTAGGCTGCACGCTCATCGCCGCCCACAGCGGCCAGCAGCTTTGCGCTGAACACGCTCAGGTGGCAGATATAGTTGTTGGAGCGCAGATTATCCAGCATATAATCCGGCTTGAAATGGTAAACGGTCAGATGGTCGATGTCGCCCTCAAAGGTCACTTCATCCGTATACACAAAGTCTGCGCCCTGTTCGGCAATGGCCTGTGCCACGTACCACAGAGCACAGGGGTGCAGGATATCATCGTGGTCCAGCAGGGCGATGAACTCGCCCGTTGCCAGTGCAAAGCCCTGATTGGTGTTGCCCGCAATGCCCTCGTTCTTTTCCAGCTTCTGGTAACGGATGCGGGGGTCTTCCGCAGCACGGGCTGCTACGGTCTGGCCCACCGTCTCGTCCTGTCCGGCATCCACAAGGCACAGCTCCCAGTTCTGATAGGTCTGGTTCTGCACCGAGTCCAGCAGCTCCACCAGAAACTGCTGCGGCGTATTGTACAGCGGCACCACGATGCTGATGCGCGGCGCGGCGGGCTGGTCGGCCACCTGCCTTACCAGCAGCTCTGCGCTGGCAAAGCGGTCGGCGCGCATGGTCCTGCCCGGGAACAGCTTCGCATATTCCTTTTTGGCCTTTGCCTGCGCACGCACGCCGGAAATGCCCACCCGGCGCAGCTGGCCCAGAAAGACGAACGGCGGGAAGGTGTGTGCCAGCTGACGGCCCTTGCTGACAAAGTAGCGCAGCGGCCAGCTCATCTTCCAGAAAGTAGAGCTGGTCACATTGTTCAGTGTCTTTTCCAGATCCTGCTCATGGCTGCGGCTCAGCGAAAGATCGCTGCGCAGGCGTTCCAGCTGAGCCGTCAGCTCTTCGCCGGTGCGCTCGGCCTGCTGCATCCGCTCTCGCAGATCGTCCAGCGTCATCTCGTAGCCTGCCAGCAGCTGCTGTGCATCCTGCACAGCGGCGCTGCGGCAGAACAGCGCGGTCTGCTGGGCTTTGCCGCGGTTCTTCCACTCAAAATCCCGGTACAGGCCCTGTGCGGCCAACTGCTTTGCACAGTCAGCCATGGCCGATGCATCGGTGCATACCAGCAGCACCTGTGCACACTGCAGTGCGGGCAGATCCACCCATTCCGGGTCCTCCACCACCAGCAGGGCAGCGGTGCCCTGCTCTGCATTCTCCGGCAGCAGCTGTGCGCCGGCCTTTTCCAGTGCTTCGGCCAGTGCGCCGCTGCCGCCCAGCACCTGAATGCTGGCAGGGGTCAGCTCCCGCACGATGCGCTGCGCCAGTGCACGGCAGCGCTCGGCCTGTCGTTTGGTTTCTTTTTCCTGATCCATTCCGATCTCCGCTCCTATGGAACTTTTTTATCTTAAAAAATGATCTCTCAAAAAATCACATGATTTATAGTATACCAAATCCGGCATGATTTGAGAAGGTTTTGCGCGCATTTCTTTGCAGTTTTCCACTGCTTACCAGTGGAACAGGCTGTGCAGCCAGCCAAAGAACCCACCGCCGGAGCTGCCGGAAGCGGAAATGCTCACACCCGTGTAGTAGTGGCTCAGGATCTCCCGGTAGCCCATGCCCTGCTCCTGTGCATAGCCCACAGCACCGCACTGGCTCATGCCCACGCCATGGCCAAAGCCGTAATAGGTCATGCAGGGAGTGCCGCTTTCGTCCGCGCCAAAGTCAAAGCAGTAGCGGGAGGAAACGAACTGGCCGATATAGCGGTAGCTGCGGCCATTGGAAACAAAGGTATTGTACTGCACAAAGCCGCCCAGATCCTTGTGGGTGGTGTCGGCGCTGACGTAGGGCTCGCCGGTGCGGCTGTCGTTATACTCTTTATAGGTATAGTCTTTTCCGATGACCCGGCGCAGCTTGTTGTGGTACTGCTGCTCATAGGGGCTCTCCACGCTCTGCAGATACGGCACATCGGTGCCCCATGCGTCCCGGCTGGAGCAGGTGCCGTACACGCCGGTCTGGGTGTTATAGCCCGCACTGGCCGACCACACGGCGTCGCAGACGCTGCCGTTGTAGGTAAGGATCTCATTTTTCACCGGTTCCACCGCCCTGCGGATGGCTTCCCGTGCCGAGGACGGGATCTGATCCACCGGAGTGTAGATGAGCGCATTGGAAGAGGAGCCGTACTGCTTGTGGTATTCCAGATAGGAATGGATGGCCACCGCCTGTGCCTTCCACGCCTGCTGGGCGGCGCTGGCGCTGACATAGCTGCCAATGGAGCCAAGCTCCGTGTAGGTAATGCCCACAAGGCAGTCCACAAGGTTCAGCGTGACGTTGCGCCGCAGGCCCTGTCCCTTGATGTTGAGGTAAGGCATGGTGATGGTATCACTGGTGCCAAAGAGCCATGCAAGGCAATTTTCCTCCTCGGCAGGGATCAGGGTCGTGTCCGCGCCACCCATAGTGGTGGCTGCCGAAGCCGCCGGGGCCAGCACGCAAACGCACAGCGCTGCTGCCAGCACAAACGCCGCCGCGCGGCGCACAAACCGATGCAGATGTTTCAAAAGTGATCTCCTCCTGTTTTTTTGCAGATTTCTGACTGTGTTTTTTACAGTGTAACACAGCCTGCGCCTGCGGGCAAGGACTGGACTTTCGTTTTTTGCTTCCGGGCAAAAAGAAACCGGAGGGCCTTTCCCGCTCAGGCAGCTCTCCGGTCTGATTTATAAGGTCTCCGGCCGACGACGCATGGCATCGTCGATCTCGTTCTCGATCTCCCGCAGGCAGTCCAGCAGCACCGGATTGAACGCCCCGGCCTCGCCGGTGCAAAGCATCTGCACTGCAGCCGCGCAGGGTACCGGCGGCTGGCTTCCGCTGCCAGTGGTCAGCGTTTCGTAGGCATCCGCAAGGCCGACCACCTGTGCCGCAATGGGGATCTGTTCGCCAACCAGCTGGTCCGGGTAGCCGCTGCCGTCGTACCGCTCGTGGTGCCAGCGGCAGATCTGATAGGCTACCCGCACAAAATCTTCGTCGCGGTAGGCATCCAGCTCTTCCAGCATCCGTGCACCCAGCAGGGTATGCTGGCGCATGGTTTCTTCATCCTCCGGCGTGCGCGGCTCCGGGCTGTTCAGGACCTGCTCCCCGATCTCCATTTTGCCAATGTCGTGCAGCACCGAGGCCATGCTGATGGTACGGCGCATCTCCTGCGTCAGGGGGTAAGTCTCGGTCTTTTGCACCAGATGGTCCAGCAGCATTCCGGTCAGGGTGCTGATGTGCTGCACATGGGTGCGGCTCTCGCCGTTGCGTCGCTCCACCACCCGGCTCAGAATGCCGATCATCATTTGGCTGCGCTTTTCCTTTTGCGACACCTGATCCGCCACCATGGCGCTCAGGCGGCGCTGCTTTGCATACATGCGGATGGTGTTGGTAATGCGCTGATACACCACCCTTGCATCAAAGGGGCGGCTGATATAATCGGACGCACCCAGATCAAAGGCGCGGCGCACCGTGTCCACATTGTCCTCGCTGGAGATCATGATGACCGGGATCTCTTCCAGCATTCCGCGCTGGCTCATGGCTTCCAGCACGGTAAAGCCGTCAATGCCGGTCATGTGGATATCCAGCAGCACAACGGAGATGCCGGTGGGGTTCTGTTCCAGCAGGCGCAGGCAGTCCTCGCCGGAAGCCGCTTCGGCAGTGTCGAACTGGCTGTTCAGCATCTGGCTGAGCAGCATCCGGTTCATGGCCGAGTCGTCCACGATGAGCACACTCTGGCGGCTGTGGGTGGGCTGCAGGGCGTGCGGCTCCGGCTGACGCTCGGTGATCACGGTGTTTTTCTGGATGCGTGCATAGTGCATCAGCCGTTCCGCGTGCTGCACCGCATCGTCCACATTTTCGTCGTCGATCCACACGCCGCCAATGCTGGCCGACATGCGGATGCGGGAGTAGCCCGGCACGTTGGCCGCCTGCAGCTGCAGACGGATCTGTTCCAGACGCGGGCTGAGCTGTTCCTGCCGGATGTCCGGCAGCAGCAAAAGCAGCCTGCCGCCGTCGTAGCGGATCAGGCGGTCTTTTTCCGAAAGGCCGCGCCGGATGGTGCTTACCGCCGTTTCCAGCACGCTGTTGCCCGCACCGGAGCCGTAAACATCGTTGGAGAACTTCAGATCGTCCATATCCAGCATCGCCACACCGGCGGTAATGCTGCGGTAGCGGTAGTTCTCATCATAATAGGTGCGGTTGTAGGCACCGGTCAGCGGGTCGCGGTAGCGCTTTTCCCGCTCGTCGGTAATACTGTTGAGCAGCCGCTCACCGTTTTCCGGGTCCAGCAGAACGCTGCGGTCGATCTTGCGGGTCAGCTCCAGCACACAGAGTTGGCCATCCACCTGCACACAGCTGGCCGTGATTTCGTACAGCTCCTGCCCAAAGTATTCCAGCCTTGTTTTCCGGGTGTTCTTTTCCAGCGCCTGCCTTGCCACGCAGTTTTCACACGGACGGCTGCGCCGCCACTGGGCATAGCAGGGCGCGCTGCCCTTTTTGCCGCCCTGCACCTCGTCCGCCTTCATCAGGCGCACCGTCATGAACACCTTGCGGAGCTGGCGCATTTCCTCTTCCATCTCCTGGCGTGTTCTGTTTTTTCTGCTCATCATCGCATATCCCCCGCTGCAAAACCGCGCGTTTTGGGCCGCACGGCATTCCTTCACGAATAACATTATACTATTTTTTACCAGAATACGTCAATCTTCACCCCTTGCAGCCTGCGGTGCGGAATGTGTCGTTTTGATCCTGTAAAATCAACGTAAGCTCTTTATTTTTTGTCAAATTTCCTCATCAGACACCGTACTGTGCCGCACAAAGCGACGCAAATTGGGGAGTGCAGCTTTCCGGCCGTCTGCTGCCCGCTCTGCCCGGGAACAGTCCACGTGTTTCCGCCGGAAACTCAGTCTTGATTTTGTGCGCAGAATCCGCTATAATAGTAGCGTTCTTTTGAATTGCATATCAGCCGGTGTGTCGGAATGGCAGACGAGGGGGACTCAAAATCCCCTTCGTGATTTTCCGTGTCTGTACGAGAAATTCACGAGGGTACGTTGGATTTTGAGGGTTTGCCGAAGCAGGATTTCTTACATCCCTCCTGAACATCCCTCCAATCTTCAGAAACCGGTACTAATGTCCCAAAATTGAATATAAGCCGATGTGGCGGAATGGCAGACGCAAACGACTCAAAATCCGCTTCGTGATTTTTCTTGTCTGTACGAGAAATTCACGAGTGTG